>Ga0193738_1000386_pt1 | contig 24395 bp, 22 predicted proteins | sample L2a1metaG_FD_144927 | JGI IMG/M metagenome (GOLD analysis project Ga0193738, IMG submission 144927) | Soil microbial communities from a riparian zone of the East river system, Colorado, United States - L2a1 | ecosystem: Environmental > Terrestrial > Soil > Riparian zone | place: USA: East River... | reverse complement strand
CCCTCCCTCGCTACCGGTCCGTAGGAAGGTCGGCAGCGGTCACAAGGTCGTCCCACCATCCTTGGAGGGTTCGCACAAGTGCGGCGGCGCCTGCGGCCGATGTCCTCAGTCCGACGACGGCGGGAACAGCCGGCCCAATGTCAGCGCGAGTCGCAGCGTGTACGCGTCGCGCGGATCGGTCGGCGTCAGGCCGGACAGGTCCACGACCCGGCGTAGCCGGTAGCGGACGGTGTTGGGATGGACGAACAGCAGCCGGGCGGCCGCCTCGACCGAGCTCCCGCTCTCCAGGTAGGCGGCCAGCGTCTCGATCACGACCGGGCCGGTCGCGGCGATGGGCTCGTACACGTCGGTGACCAGGGCGCGCCGGGCGTGCCCGTCGCCGGCGAGCGCCCGCTCCGGCAGCAGCGCGTCGGCCGCCACCGGACGGGGAGCGTCCGGCCATGCGTCTGCGGCCCGGAACCCCGCCACCGCGGACCTGGCCGATGCGGCGGCCGCTGCGAGGTCGGGCACCAGCGGACCAGCGACCACCGGGCCCGGCCCGAAGTGTCCCGCCACCGACGTGGCGGCCCGGACGGGGTCGTCGACACCGCCGAGGACCACGACGAGCCGGTCGCCCTGCACGCCGGTGAGCACGTCGTGCCCGGTCTGCCGAGCCGTGCGCCGGATCGCGTCCACCACGGCCTCGGTGTCCCCCGACGGCGTGCGGCCCACGCTGACCGTGACGCCGCGCCGTTCGGTCCAACCCAGCGCCGCGGCACGGGAGCGCACCTCCTCATCGCTCTCGCCGCGGAGCAGCGAGTCCACTACCAGTGCCTCGAGCCGCGCATCCCATGCGCCGCGAGCCTCGGCCGCCCGGGCGTAGACCTCGGCCGCGGCGAACGCGACCTCGCGCGAGTAGCGAAGCACGCCTTCCCGCACCGCCGCGACGCCGTCTTCGTCGACGACCTCGGTGATGGTCTGCTCGACGACATCGATGGCCACCCGCACCATCTCGACCGTCTGCTCGAGGCTGATCGCCCGGGTCAGCTCGCGCGGCGCGGTTCCGAAGACGTCGGCAGTAACGGTGGGCTCGTCGCCGGGGTTGCGGTACCAGTCGACGAACGCGGCGATGCCCGCCTGGATGACCAGCCCGACCCAGGAGCGCTCGTCGGGCGGCATCGCCCGGTACCACGGAAGCCGTTCCTCCATGCGCGCGATCGACGCCGTGGCCAGGGCGCCCGTCGCACGCTCTAACTGGTGTACGGACCTCGCGTGCGCACCGGCCGTGGTGGTCGACGACATGCCGCGCAGCGTACGCCCACCGAATGGTTGGACACCCACTCAGTTGTGACAGAGCTACAACTGGACATGGTCAGCCGCCTGGCCTCGGCCGGGACGGGTCGCATCCCGCAGCGGGCAGCTCAGGTCTCGCCGCCGGCCTCCTCGGCGGTTGTGGCCTGGACGTCCTCGAGCTTGTACGTCGCGTGCGCCTGGCGGACTACCTCCCACGCGATCTCGCCGCGGCGGGCCAGCAGGGTGAGGACGCCCACGACGATCGACTGGGCATCGACCTTGAAATGGCGGCGCAGCGCCGCGCGCGTGTCGGACAGGCCGAACCCGTCGGTGCCGAGCGAGAGCCACTCCTGGGTCACGTACGGGGCGATCTGGTCCTGGACCGCGCGCATGAAGTCGCTGACCGCCACCACCGGACCGGGCGCGTCGCGGAGCCGCTGCGTGACGTACGGGACCCGGGCCTGCCCATCGGGGTTCATCAGGTTCCACTCGTCGCACGCCAACGCCTCGCGCCGGAGCTCGTTCCACGACGTTGCCGACCACACGTCGGCGGCGACCTGCCACTCCGCGGCCAGCCGTTGCTGTGCCTCGAGGGCCCAGTTCAGGCCGACGCCGGAGGCCAGGATCTGCGCGTGCGGGACCTTGTCGCCGGGACCGACCTCCATGGGCCGGTACAGGTACAGGCCCTTCAGCAGGCCGTCGACGTCGAGGTCGTCGGGCTCAGCCGGCTGGACGTACGGCTCGTTGTAGATCGTCAAGTAGTAGAAGACGTTCTCGGCGTCCTCGCCGTACATACGGCGGAGCCCGTCGCGCATGATGTGGCCGAGCTCGAAGGCATAGGCCGCGTCGTAGTGGACGACTGCGGGGTTGGTCGAGGCGAGCAGGACGGAATGCCCGTCCTGGTGCTGTAGGCCCTCACCGTTGAGGGTCGTGCGCCCGGCCGTGGCGCCGAGCACGAACCCGCGTGCCATCTGGTCACCGGCCGCCCAGAAGCCGTCTCCCGTGCGTTGGAAGCCGAACATCGAGTAGAAGATGTAGACGGGGATCATCGGCAGGTTGTGCGTGGCGTAGGAGGAGCCGACGGCCGTCCACGACGCCACCGAACCCGCTTCGTTGATGCCCTCGTGCAGGATGTGACCCTTCACGTCCTCCTTGTACGACAGGAACAGCTCCCGGTCGACGGAGGTGTAGTTCTGGCCGTGCGGTGAGTAGATCTTCAGGGTCGGAAACAGGGAGTCCATACCGAACGTGCGTGCCTCGTCCGGGATGATCGGTACGATCCGGGGCCCGATCTCGGGGTCCTTGATGATCTCCTTGAGCAGGCGCACCCAAGCCATCGTCGTGGCGACCGCCTGCTTGCCCGACCCCCGCTTGACGACGTCGTAGACCGTGTCGCCCGGCAGCACCAGCGGCGTGGACTTGCCGTGGCGCTCGGGCAGGAACCCGCCGAGCTCGCGCCGCCGGTCGACAAGGTAGGCGTACTCCTCGGAGTCGGTGCCGGGGTTGAAGTACGGGGGCAGTTTCGCGTCGAGTGCGTCGTCGGGAATGTCGAGGTAAAGCCGGTCGCGGAAGCCTTTGAGGTCGTCGAGGGTCAGCTTCTTCATCTGGTGGGTGGCGTTGCGGCCCTCGAAATGCGAACCGAGGGTCCAACCCTTGATCGTCTTCGCCAGGATGACGGTCGGCTGGCCGGTGTGCTCGGTGGCCGCCTGGTAGGCCGCGTACATCTTGTGGTAGTCGTGCCCGCCGCGTTTGAGTCCCCAGATCTCGTCGTCGGACAGGTGCTCGACCAGCTTGGCGGTGCGCGGGTCACGCCCGAAGAAGTGCTCGCGGACGAACGCCCCGGACTCGGCCTTGTAGGTCTGGTAGTCGCCGTCGGGGGTGACGTTCATGAGGTTGACCAGCGCACCGTCACGGTCGGCGGCGAGCAGCGGATCCCACTCCCGGCCCCAGATCACCTTGATGACGTTCCAGCCGGCCCCGCGGAACAGCGCCTCCATCTCCTGGATGATCTTCCCGTTGCCCCGCACCGGCCCGTCGAGCCGCTGCAGGTTGCAGTTCACGACGAAGGTCAGGTTGTCGAGCTCCTCACGGGCCGCGACGCCGAGCGCGCCGACCGTCTCCGGCTCGTCGATCTCGCCGTCGCCGAGGAAGCCCCACACGCGCTGCTGGCTGGTGTCCTTGAGGCCGCGGTTGTGCAGGTAGCGGTTGAACCGGGCCTGGTAGATGGCGTTGAGCGGGCCCAGACCCATGGAGACGGTGGGGAACTCCCAGAAGTCCGGCATCAGCCGGGGGTGCGGATAGGACGGGAGACCCCCGCCTAGTCCGGCGTGGGAGAGCTCCTGGCGGAACCCGTCGAGCTGGTTTTCGCTGAGCCGGCCCTCGAGGTAGGCCCTGGCGTACATGCCCGGGGAGGCGTGCCCCTGGAAGTAGATCTGGTCGCCGCCGCCGGGGTGGTTCTTGCCGCGGAAGAAGTGGTTGAACCCCACCTCGTAGAGGCTGGCTGACGACGCGTATGTGGAGATGTGCCCACCGACCCCGATCCCGGGACGCTGCGCCCGGTGCACCATGATCGCCGCGTTCCACCGGACGTACCGGCGGATCCGGCGCTCGAGCTGCTCATCGCCGGGGAACCAGGGCTCGGACTCCGGCGGGATCGTGTTGATGTAGTCGGTGCTCCGCAGGCTGGGGACCCCCACTTGCCGCTCGCGCGCCCGCTGCAGCAGGGCGAGCATGAGATACCGGGCGCGGTTGCGCCCACCGTTCTCCACCACGGCGTCGAGCGAGTCGAGCCATTCCTGTGTCTCGTCGGGGTCGATGTCCAGCAACTGGCTGGGAAGGCCATCGCTGATGATCGGGGAACGGTCTGCTGCCACGACGACGGTCCTTCTGCTCGGGACGCTGGCGTTGGCGTCTGCTCGTGCGGGTCGCCACTCCCATCCTCCCCCGTGCGGGGCCCACGCGTCACGTCGGGGGCTTTCTCTCCGGGCCCGGGCGCGGCAGTCTAGGGAGGTCCCACTGAGCGGAGGTGACCCATGCACGCGCAGGTCGGTGATCGGCTCCATGTCCACGGCCGCGCCGTCGGCAACGTCGACCGGGTCGGCGAGATCGTGGAGGTGCGCGGCGGCGAGGGCGGGCCTCCGTACCTCGTCCGCTTCGACGACGGCCACGAACGGCTGGTCTTCCCCGGCCCGGACGCGACGGTCGAGCCGGCGCGGACGGCCGACTGACGTCCACCCGAACGGCGGTTCGCTTGCGAAGGTGCCGCCACTTGGGTGGACTACGCCCACGACGTTCCGTAACCGCGGGACGGGGGACGACGGGAGGACGACCAGTGGGCCAGACCGCGGGCCACTCCGACCAGCACGACGGGCCGGCGCACCGGCTCGGGCTCCGGGCCGGGCTCGTGGTCCAGGAGCTGGGCTGGGACGAGGACTGCGACGACGACCTGCGTGCCGACGTCGAGGATGTCACCGGTTCGGAGTTGGTCGACGTCGATCTCGGCGACGTCGCCGACGTCGTCCTGCTCTGGTGGCGGGACGGGGACGGCGACCTCGTCGACGCGCTCATCGGCGCCAAGACCGACCTGGCCGAGGGCGGCATGGTGTGGCTGCTGACGCCGAAGGTCGGCCGCGCGGGGCACGTCGACCCGAGCGACGTCACCGACGCGGCTCCAACCGCGGGGCTTGCGACGACGACGACGGTGTCCGCGGCCGAGGACTGGTCAGGCATCAAGCTGGTGGCACCCAAGAGCGCCCGAACCGCGCGCCGGTGATCGTTCCCCCGGTCGGAACACCCGCTCCCGACTTCGACCTACGCGACCAGCACGGCGCGCCGGTCCGGCTGTCCGGCCTGCGCGGGCGGGTCGTCCTGCTGGTCTTCTACCCATTCGCGTTCACGACCGTGTGCACGACGGAGCTGTCGGAGTTGCGTGACGAGGTGGCCGGTCGCACCGGCGACGACCTGGCCGTGCTGGCCGTCTCATGCGACCCGATGTTCTCCCTGCGGGTCTTCGCAGACCGCGAGGGCATCAGGTTCGCGATGCTGTCCGACTTCTGGCCACACGGCGCCGTCGCCCGGGCGTACGGCGTCTTCGACTCCGAGCGGGGCTGCCCGCTCCGGGGCACGTTCGTGATCGATCGCGAGGGCCTGGTGCACTGGTGCGAGGTCGTCTCCGACGGCCGCGATCTCTCGCGGTGGTGGCCGGTGCTCGACGAGCTCATGGCGGCCTGAAGAAACGGAGCACGCGGTGCCCTGCTACCGCTGCGGAGCGCGCCAGACCGATCCGGCCCGGGGTGCCAGCCCGTGGCGTCGAGGTGTGCGTGACGCCGCACAGGTCCTGGTGTGCCCGGAGTGCCAGATCACGTCGGACTGGACGGCCGACCTGGACCGGTGCCCGGCCTGCGGATCGACCGCTCTCGTCCGCCGACTGGGCCGAACGGTGTGCCGCGACTGCGAGGCGTCACCCGACGTCGGCCTCGAGGCGGATCCGCCCACTGCCGGCGCAACGGCTGTGGACCCGGCCGATTCGCGTACCGACCTGGCTGCGGAGGTGGCGGCCGCGATCGACCGGGTGCTCGGACGGGTCCCAGCTTCGGCTACGGCCGGGGTGCACGCGGACGAGTACCGTACCCGATCGCCCGAGGTACCCTGAGCGTCCTCGCCGACGAGGGCGTATAGCTCAGCGGAAGAGCACCCGCCTTACAAGCGGGAGGTCACTGGTTCGATCCCAGTTGCGCCCACCGCAATAACCGCAGGTCAGAGCGATATTGATCTAGGAAGAGAGGTCTTCGTGCCCCATTCGTGCCCAGAAGCTCGGGCAGCGTGACCGTGTGACAGGGTTCGGGTGAGCCTGCGAGTTCCAACCTGCCACCGTCTGAGCCAACCCGCCAGAACGTAATCGATCTGCTCGCGCTGGTGGACACCATCCGCCAGCATGCGTTCGACCTGAGCGTGCCCCCGGCTGAGGCGATGATCGACATCCGGGATGCGATCCGCGAGTACAACGGCGAGTTGGCCGACGAGGAGTGATGACCGGCTGCCCCCGCTGTGCGACCTACCGCTGCGCCGGGCACCACGTTCCGAAGGACTGTGAGCACGGCGACGAGGAGATCGCCTGGCGGCACGCCTCCGACGATCACCGCTTCTGCAGACCCGACAGCTGTGCCTGGGCAGCCGAGGTACGACCGGCCGCGTTAGCCGCTGGGCTACCCCGTGGTGCGGCTGACCGGCCGCTGGCGCTGGTGCTGGTCAGCCCTGCTAGTGGTCGTGTCCTGTTCGCCGGCCAGACCTTCCGTGACCACCGGCTGGCCAAGCCTGCCCGGTCCCGTGCTGGCGGTGGTGGCTGGGCTGCCAAGTCCCGCGCATACCTCGTGTGCGCCCGCTGCCGGTCGCTGCACTAGCCCGGCCTGGTCATCGGCCAGCCTGCCTAGTTCGTCGTCTCTGCGAGGCGCATAGGGTCGCGCATACCCCCCGGATTTACTTCCACCGTGGTGGAAATAAGTCCGGAGGGGGTGGGGGGCATGTCAGAAGTGGATCTGGCCTCCTGCCGAGCGCTCGGCAGGAGCAGCTTTCGTCAGCTAGCTGTTACGAGCCCGTTCTGCGCGCGATGGCAGGCGACTCGGCAACGGGTCGAGCAGAACCACTGGTCGGAGCGGGTGCGCTCGAAGCCTCCGTTACACCGGACGGACGCTGTCGCGCTCAGCGGATGATGGGCGGCCCCAGCGGAAGCGGCTTGCCGCCGGTCGCCGTCGACATGGCGTCGAGGAACAGGTAGGCGCCCAGCAGGGCGAACAGGAAGACGACGTACCCGGCGGCCTTCGTGAGGGACGTGCTCGCGTTGGCGGTAGCGAGCAGCACCAGCAGCAGCGCGAGGGTGATGAGGCCGAAGAGCGCCGTGAAGGCCAGCGGCAGCCGCAACGAGGCGACCGTCAGCAGCCCGATCATCAACGTCCACGTCAGCAGGAAGAGCTCCTGGGTCCTTGTCACATCGTCCGCAATGATGCCGAACCAGTTGTGCGTGAGGCCCAGCACGAGCGCGGCGTAGCTCAACCAAAAGCCGGCGAAGATGGCGAAGACGCCGGCGACCGCGTTCTGGGCGAGCATCGCCGCCCACACCGCGGCTATCAGCAGGCCCAGCCCGGTCGCGGTCATGATGATCGGGAGCGACGCACCGGCGGCGGTGGCAGGGACGTAGCCCGTAAGCACCAGGCCAAGAGCGACCGATCCGGCGACGAAGGTCGGGACGCCGATCACGGCAGGGCTCCCGACAACGGGCGCTGCCGCGACCTCCTCAGACGCAACGGAAGTCTGCTCCGTCGGGTTCGCGACCGGACTCGTCATGGCGGCACTCCTCGGTCCAGGGCCGGCGTACTCGCCGGCGCGCGTGTTGACCGGGTGGCTGCCCGGTAACCACAGTCTGGCGCCGTAGCCGTAGCACCGGCGTCCCACTTTGAGTCGATCAGCACGCGGGGCAGGCGCCCGGCGACGAGGTCAGACCCGGTTGCGATCACTCGGGCAATTCGGATCAGTCATGGGTGAGAAGCGTAGTGACGCAAGAAACCCTCACCCGGTTGACTCCGACGGGGCTCTCGAGCGGCAAAAGCATGTTCCATGAACGCCAGACCTCGCAGAGCGGGCCGCTGCATCTTGACTAGCCGCAGGCTCGGCGCTTGAGGTCGAGGAACTCACTGAACCAGGCGGGATTCTGGAAGCCCATGTGCGGCTGCCCCTCGAACGCCCAGTCCGAGAACCCACCGACATGTAGCACTGCCAACTGGTCCACGAAGCCGTTCGGTACAGGGTCGCCGCGTTGCAGCGCGAGTAGCTCGTCCCGGTCCTCGTCCGACAGGTCCTCGCGCCACCATGCGTTCACGACCTCGGCCCGCTGTGCTTCATCCATGACCTCACAGCATGACGCAACGACGAACGGCCCGCCCCCCACATGGAAGGCGGGCCGTCGTCCGTGCGAGTCAAGCTGACAGTGCCGCCGACGGCACATTCAAGCGCACCGTCGGGGGATGATGGCCGAATGGCTGCCATCAACGTTGTCTTCGACGGCCCACTCAGACCGCAGATGCCGCGCTTCGTCGAGGTCGAGGACGACCACGGCCGCGGCGTGACGGTGGGTGGGCGCGTGGAAGCAACTACGTGGCGGGTACTGGGCGCTGCGGATCACCAACGCCGCGGCCGGCTGGTAACCGGGTCGAGGTGGCTACGTCATGCGCTTCTGCGACCTACGCTGGGGCTCATCCAGATGCACTTCTGGACCTCACGGAGAAAGTGAGCAGATCATCATGGATGCACGCTCGGCAGTGGCGAACGTCGTTCTCGTGCACGGTGGTTTCGCCGACGGGTCCGGCTGGCGGGCCGTCTACGACCTGCTCAAGCAGAACGGCCACCAGGTAAGCGTCGTACAGAACCCGACTCTGTCGCTCGAGGGGGACGTCGCCGCGACGCGGCAGGTCATCGACGCACAGGACGGCCCGGTCGTGCTGGTCGGCCACTCCTACGGTGGTGCCGTCATCACCGAGGCGGGCACGCATGAGAATGTGGCTGCGCTGGTCTATATCGCGGCATTCGCCCCGGACACGGGCGAGTCGGTGAACACGCTTATCGCCGATCCGCCGCCCGGCGCGCCGGTGCCACCGATCCTGCCGCCGAAGGACGGCTTCCTGTTCCTGGACCGGGAGAAGTTCGCGGCGTCGTTCGCCGGCGACCTGCCTGCCGAGCAGGCCGCGTTCATGGCCGACTCGCAGGTCCCGTGGGGCGTGGACGCCCTCGGCGGGTCCATCACGGAGCCCGCCTGGCGAACCAAGCCCAGCTGGTACCTGGTGGCAACCGAGGACCGGATGATTCCCCCGCCAGCGCAGCGGGTCATGTCCGAGCGGGCCGGCTCGACCGTGGTCGAGGTCTCGGGCAGCCACGCCATCTACCTGTCGCAGCCGGCCGCGGTGGCCGCACTCATCGAGCAGGCCGCGGCCACACTGCCAGCGCAGCAGTAGCCGCCGAGACGGGCGGTTCGCGCGGGAGTGGTCGCGTAAGCCCGGTCGGCCCGCCCGCAAGAGCGCCTGATCTCGCACCGCCCAAGGTGCCACATGAGCTGAGGCGTTCGACGTCGCGCAAGGTCAGGCGTCGCGCTGGCCGCCTCCCGGGCCATGCACTCGATGGCGACGGCGGCCAAGATGAGGGCCGCGGCGTCGACCTGGGCGTCGGACAGTGCCGGGGCCTGGGCGGCCAGCCAGCGGTAACAGTTTCGATACCAGTTGCGCCCACCAAGGCGAACGACCTGTTACCCCATGGCCGTGTTGGAATTGAAGAACTCCACCAACACAGGACCGATCGCCTCCGCGGCGACCTCGTGCGTCTGACCTTCCACGGTGCGGTGCCGGGCATTGGGCGTCGCGCTTGCCAGTGCCGTTGCTGCGATGTGCATGAACGGATAGCTCGCTCCGCCGTCCATGATCAGTGCAGGAACAGCGACCCGGGCCGCTCGCCCGGTGGGAACCGATGCTTCGTCACCCAGAACGGCGGAATCATAGGCAATGGTGGGCGCTACCGCCTCCCACATCGGCCACATGGGATACTGGCGCATCTCATCAAGCTGTTCGGCGGGCACGCCCAGCAACGTCATGAACAGCCCTACCGCATCGCCTCGGCGACCTTCCGCGAGCGCCTTCCTGAGTTGCGTCCTGAAGCCCCTCCATGCCTGCCGGGCAGCTTCATCATCGTTGTACGGCGCCTCGTACATCGCGAGTTTCTTGACCTTGCCGCCGAGCGCGAGCGCCGCCTCAAAGGCAAGTGCCGCGCCGGAGGAGATCCCGAAGACGAACGCCGACTCACCCGCATCGTCGATCAGGGCTTCGATGTCTTCAGTTTCACGCTCAACCGCATAAGGCTGAGTATCGGTGCTGTCGCCTCGTCCCCGACGGTCGTAGTGAACCACGGTGAAGTGCTTCGCCAGCAGGGGTAGTGCGGCGAGTTGCGCGGTCTCTGAGTCCATCGCTCGTTGTTCGAACATGCCACCCACGAGGATGAGCGCCGGTCCCGCACCTGACTGGTCGAACGCGATGGTCGTGCCATCTGCCGAAGTGACCGTTCTCATGTGAGCTCTCCTTTGAATATGACAGCCAATGGTCTCTAGTCGCGGCCGCGGGTGGACGTAGCGGCCGCGTCCGGCAGCCCTCGAATCACACGTGCCGCCAATGCAGCCACGAATCCGAACAGGATCGCCGACGCGATCACCAGTCGCAGGCTGTAACCGTCCACGTCAGGCTGGGAAATGAGCACGAGGACCGTCACCGCGGTCGCAACGCAGGCCGCGACCCAACCCCACCACTTGAGGGCGGCGAATCGGCGCACGAACACCAGGCATCCGACGATCATGCCGAAGACCGCCAGCACGAACCCGACGCTGTGCACGACCCCGTGCCAGCTGATCTGCTCGGGCGCCCCGGCCGGCGCACCCGGCGGGAACCCGGCGCCCGCGTCGGTGACGAAGACTCCGGCCACGATCAGCCCGACACCAAAGACACCGATCAGCAATGGGCCCCAGGTGCCGCTACGGCCGGGCCGCAACACCCGCCGCATGCCGATGGCGCACGCCATGTACAGCAGGCCGGTCACGACGAAGTTGGCGATCTGGATCCACCCCAGGTCCCCCAGACTCAGCAGGCTGAGCGGGTGGCGGCTCAGGTCGAACCCTTCGCGGGTGAACGCCTGGATCAAGACCACCACGAGAAACAGTGGCCCGGCGACGATGCCGGATGCCAGCAGGCGGGTGGTCGGTGTGGTTGACGCTGCTGGGAGTGCGACCTGCAGAGACATCGCCCTCTCCTCTCTGCTGGCACTTCTCCAAGTGCCTCTCAGCAGAGACGTCGCGGCCACCGGACCATCTCGGACATCCACCCCGCCAGCGAGTCGCGATTCATTCCCCGCCGCGACATTGACGGCGAGCTTGCCGAGGGTTCCGCCACGGAAGTCGGCGAGGGCCTGCGGTACCTCGTGCAGCGGGTAGGTGCGGGTGACCGGGACCTGCAGGGCTGCGGTCGCGGCCTTGACCGCCAGAGCGTCGAGAGTGGACGACGCCGGGTTGGCCATGATCGTCGTGACGGTGACGCCCAGGTCGTTGGTCTGCTCCGGTGTGAAACCGAGCGTCGAAGCCAGCCGTCCACCTGGGACGAGCAGGGCGGAGAGGGCTGTGCCGTCACCGGCCAGATGCAGCACCGCGTCCACGCCGTCCGGAGCGATGGCCCGGACCTGTGCGGCGAGATCTCCGGTGTAGTCGACGGTGTGCGTGGCGCCGAACCCGGTCACGAAACTGGCTTCCTCGCCCGGTGTAGCGGTGGCGATCACGGTCGCGCCCACTGCGGCGGCCAGCTGCACCGCGATCGCGCCCACACCGCCGGTTGCACCGCTGATCAGTACGGTTTCACCGGACACTGGTGCGATGGCGGCCACGGAGTCGTGCGCGGCCGCCCCGGCCAGGCCCAGCGCCCCGGCTGTGGTCAGGTCGAGACCGTCGGGAACGGCAGTGATCGGCCCGTGGGCGTCGACGGCGACGTATTCGGCGAACCCACCGTCGCCGAGGAAGGGCTGCATCACCACACCGAACACCCGATCACCGACACCGAACCGGGACACGCCGTCGCCGACGGCTTCGACGGTGCCGGCGAAGTCCTTGCCCAGGACCACGGGGAAGCGGTGTTCCATCATCCCCTGTAGATAGCCGGCGGCAACCGAGACGTCGAAGCCGTTCACCGACGATGCATGCACCCGGACCAGGACCTGTCCGGGTGCCGGCGACGGAGTCGGGTGCTCGGCCGGGCCAGCGTCGACGCCAAATCCGGACATCGTGATCGCGCGCATTGATGCTCCTTCAGACTTAATTGGAATAGGTGCTCCGGTTACGCGAAGCTTAACACTGGAACCGGAGTACCTACTCCAGTTCCGCTAGCATCGTCACATGAGCACAGCCCGCGCCCTGACGACCTCGCTTCGTACCGATGCCGAGCGCAACCGCGCCCGCATCCTGGCCGCGGCCCGCGAAGCATTCGCCGAGCACGGTCTGCAGGTGTCGATGAATGACGTGGCCCGTCGTGCCGACGTCGGGGTGGCCACCCTCTACCGCCGGTTCCCCACCCGGGAGGACCTGATCACGGCGGTGTTCGCCGACCGGATGACCGCCTACGCCGACGCCGTCGGACGAGCTCTCGCCGAACCCGACCCCTGGCGCGGCTTCTGCAGCTACGTCGAGACCGTGTGCGCCATGCAGGCCGCCGACCGCGGCTTCACCCACGTGCTCACCTTGACGTTCCCAAACGCAAAGGAGTTCGAGGCCGAACGCGACCGCGGATACCACGCCTTCGTCCAGCTGGCCGACCGCGCCATGAACGCTGGCAGGCTGCGGGCCGACTTCGTCGCCGAAGATCTCGTCATGCTCCTGATGGCCAACGCCGGGGTGGTCAGCGCCACCGGTGACGCCGCCCCCGCCACCTGGAAACGGTTCGCCGCCTACATGATCCAAGCCTTCCGAGCCGAGCACGCCGAGCCGTTGCCTGCCGCGCCCACCCCCAAGGCCATGTACCGGGCGCTGCTGCGGTTCAGGCGCGTCCAGTCCTAGTGCGGCGCTCGACTCCATACTGATCACCGTGAATGCAGTCGCACAGATCTTCGCGGTTGTGGCCGGGCTCGGTCACGTCGGCATCTGGATCATGGAGAGCCTCCTGTTCCAGCGCCCGGCGGTCTACCGGATCTTCCGAGTCCGGCCCGAGCATGTCCCCGTGGTGCAGCTCTGGGCTTTCAACCAGGGTTGGTACAACGTGTTCCTCGGCGCCGGGGCGATCGGGGGCGTGGTCACGCTCCACGTGGGCGACGAGACCGTGGGCCGCACCCTGGTGCTGTTCTGCTGCGCCTGCATGGTGGCGGCGGGCCTCGTTCTGTACATCTCCGAGCGCCGCATGTGGCGCGGCGCGATGGCCCAGGCCGCGCCGCCGCTGCTCGTGCTGGTGGCGTCGCTGGTGTGACGGGCGGCGAATCCGCGCGCCCGGCGGGTAGGGTCCGGCAGGTGCCGAGTCTCGTCGACGTCGTGGCGGCGTTGGACCACCTCTACGATCCCGCTCGCGCCGAGCCGTGGGACGCCGTCGGGCTGGTCTGCGGTGACCCGGGTGCCGAGGTCCGACGGATCCTGTTAGCGGTCGACCCGGTGTCGGTGGTGGCCGACGAGGCACTGCAGTGGGGAGCCGATCTGCTGGTCACCCACCACCCGCTGTTCCTGCGTCCGGTCCACGGCGTCGCCGCCACCACACCGAAGGGGCGGGTGGTCCACCGCCTCCTCGCCGGCGGTGTCGCGCTGCACGTGGCGCACACGAACGCCGACAGCGCCGAACCGGGCGTGTCGGACGCCTTGGCGGCCGCTCTCGGACTGCTCGACCTCCGGCCGCTCGAACCGCGGCCAGCCGCGCCGGTCGACAAACTGGTGGTGTTCGTGCCGGAGCCCCACGCCGAGCGGGTCCTCGACGCGGTGACGGCTGCGGGAGCCGGGCGGATCGGAGCCTACGACCGCTGCGCGTGGACGGTGATCGGGACCGGCACCTTCCGACCAGGTCCGGGCACGAGCCCGACGATCGGGTCCGTCGGCGCTGTGGAGCGGGTCACCGAGGCGCGGGTCGAGACCGTCCTACCGCGTGCGGCGCGGCCTGCGGTTGTGGCGGCGCTCCTCGCCGCCCACCCCTACGAGGAACCTGCGTATGACGTCTACGAGCTGGCAGGGGAGCCGGGCCGGACCGGAATCGGGCGGATCGGCCGGCTGGACCGACCAGATCCCTTGAGAGCGTTCGCCGACAGGGTGGCCCGATCTCTGCCGGCGACGTCCGGCGGCGTGCGGACGGCCGGCGATCCCGATGCACCGGTCCACACCGTCGCGGTCTGTGGCGGAGCCGGCGACTCGCTGCTCGGCGCCGCGCGGGCGGCGGGCGTCGACGCCTACGTCACGGCCGACCTCCGGCACCATCCGGTGTCGGAGTCGCGCGAGGACGGCCGACCCGCCCTCGTCGACGTCGCTCACTGGGCCAGCGAGTGGCCCTGGCTGGCCGACGCGGCAGGCCGGCTGGAAGACGTCCTCTCGGACGCTGGCACTACGGTGGAGACTCGGGTGTCGACGACGCCGACGGACCCGTGGACCATGCACACCGCACCCCGGCCCGAGGAGGGGAGCCACCCCTGAACGCCGATCCCGCCGCGCAGCAACGCCTGCTCGATCTACAGGCCGTCGATCACGCGCTCGGCCAGCTCGCCTACCGACGCAACAGCCTTCCAGAGGTGGCCGAGTTGGCAGCCCTCGCGGCCGAGCACATGAAGCTCCGCGACGCCGGGGTCGCCGTCACCACCGAGATCGCCGATCTCGACCGCGAGGAGCGCCGCGCCGACGCGGACGTCGAGCAGGTCCGCCAGCGCAAGGACCGCGACCTGCGGCGCCTCGACACCGGCCAGGTGTCATCGCCGAAGGAGCTTGAGAATCTGCAGAGCGAGATCGCCTCGCTGGAGCGGCGACAGAGTGTGCTCGAAGAGGCCGAGCTCGATGTCATGGAACGGCTCGAGGAGGCGAGGAAGCGCTCGTCCCACCTGGAGACCGAACGCGAGGACGTCGGCCGCCGTGCGCAGGAGGTCCAGCGTGCTCGCGACGCTGCATGGGAAGAGATCGACAACGACACCGAGTCGGCCCGACAGCAGCGCGCGGCCGTCGTGGCGGACATTCCGGCCGACCTGCTGTCGCTCTACGACAAGATCCGTGCCGACCGGGGCGGCATCGGCGCCGTCGAGATCCGCCAACGCCGGTGCGAGGGGTGCCGCATCACCATCGACCCTGCCGACCTCGCCAGGATCCGGGCCGCCGCTCCCGACGCCGTCCTCCGCTGCGAGGAGTGCCGGCGGATCCAGGTCCGCACGGCCGAGTCGGGGCTGTGAACGCCCGAGCCCGACCAGGCGACTCGGGCGGACGGCGACGGCTGATCGTCGAGGCCGACGGCGGGTCGCGCGGCAACCCCGGGCCGGCGGCGTTCGGGGCGCTGGTCCGCGACCCCGAGACCGGAGAGGTGCTCGCCGAGACGGCCGAGACGCTGGGTGTCGCGACCAACAACGTCGCCGAGTACCGGGGTCTGATCGCCGGGCTCCGGGCCGCCCGCGAGATCGATCCGGAGGCCACCGTCGAGGCTCGTCTGGACTCGAAGCTCGTCGTCGAGCAGATGGCCGGGCGCTGGAAGGTGAAGAACACGAGTCTCCAGCGCCTGGCACTGGATGCGCGTCAGGCCTTCCCGCACGGTCGGGTGACATACGTCTGGGTGCCGCGCTCGCGGAACGCCGCCGCCGACCGGCTCGTGAACGCCGCCCTCGACGGCGATCTCCCGGCCGGCGAAAGGGCACGCGAGCCCGTCGCGGAGCCAGAGCCGCTGCCTGATCCGACCGAGCCGCCGAACCGGTTGGTCGGGTGGGCAGCGGAGCTCGGCGTGCCGACCAGGCTGATCCTGGTCCGCCACGGACAGACCGCACTGACTGCGGCCAAGCGGTTCAGCGGATCCGACGTCGACGGCCCGCCGTTGGACGCCGCCGGACGCGAGCAGGCCGCCCAGGCCGCGCGGGCGCTGGCCGGTAGCGACGCTGCGGCCCTGGTGGCCTCGCCGATGCTGCGGGCCCGGGAGACCGCACAGATCGTCGCGGCCGAGATCGGGCTCGAGGTCAGCGTCGACGAAGAATGGCGGGAATGCGCATTCGGAAAGTGGGACGGCCTGACCTTCGCCGAGGTGGGAAAGCGCTATCCGGTCGAGCTCACCGCGTGGCTCTCATCGACTGAGGCCGCGCCGCCAGGCGGTGAGCCGCTGGACGCGATGGTGCGACGTGTGGCGGCGGCTCGCGACCGGACACTGGCCCGGCACCCAGGCCAGGCAGTGGTCGTCGTGACCCACTCGATGCCGGTCCGGGCCCTGGTTCGACTGGGGCTGAGCGCGCCGGCGGAGGCGATGTTTCGGATGCAGCCGGCGCCCGGTTCCATCACAGAGTTGCACGTCTACGGCGACGGCACGACGTCGCTGGTGGGGTTCAGCCGGGTTCCCTGACGACGCCACCGTGATCGGCCGGCCCGTATGGTTCGAACCATGCCGAGCCGACACCTGCGCCTGGTCGCCGACGACGCCGAGCGGCTACGCGCCGCGCTGGACAAGATCCGCGCCGAGCTGGAGGTGCCTGGCGAGTTCCCGGCCGACGCGATCGCCGAGGCGTCCGCCGCAGCGGCCGCGGCGACGACGCCGGACCGGGACCTGACCGACGTACCGTTCGTGACGATCGACCCGCCGAGCTCGATGGACCTCGACCAGGCTCTCCACCTGTCCCGGGACGGTCGTGCCTTCCTGGTGCGTTATGCGATCGCCGACGTGGCGTCGTTCGTCACGCCCGGTGGCCCGGTGGACATCGAGGCACACCGGCGTGGGGTCACGTTCTACGGCCCCGACCGCCGGGCGCCGCTGCATCCGGTCGAGCTGTCCGAGGGCGCGGCCAGCCTGTTGCCCGACGAGGAACGCCCGGCGTTGGTTTGGGAGTTGCGCCTGGACTCGTCGGGTGATCTGACGGGGACAGAACTGACCAGGGCGCGGGTCCGCAGCCGGGCCAAGCTGTCGTACGAGGGCGTCCAGAGCGATCTCGATGCCGGCACGGCGGGAGACATGCTGGGACTGCTTCCGGAAATCGGCCGCTTGCGGCTCGAGCAGGAGGGCGCCCGCGGCGGCGTGTCCTTGCCCGTCCCCGAGCAGGAGATCGTCACGAGGCCCGAGGGCGGCTATGGCCTGGAGCATCGCTCGCCGCTTCCGGCGGAGGCGTGGAACGCCCAGCTGTCCCTGCTGGCCGGAACGGCGGCCGCGGTGCTGATGCGCCAGGGCGGGGTCGGCATCTTCCGGACGCTGCCGCCCGCGCAGCAGCGCGATGTCGAGCGGCTGCGTCGGACGGCGAGGGCTCTGGGGATCGACTGGCCGCAAGGGCTGCCGTACGCGGACCTGATCCGGTCACTCGATCCCGCTCCGGCTGCGCACGCGGCGTTCCTCAACGAGGCCACGACACTGTTCCGTGGCGCCGGCTACGTCGCGTTCGACGGATCCGTTCCCGATGACGCCGGTCATGCCGCGATCGCGGCGGAGTACGCGCATGTCACGGCCCCGTTGCGACGCCTGGTGGATCGCTATGGCCTCGAGGTGTGCGCAGCGATAACCGCCGGCACGGAGGTGCCCGACTGGGTGCGGGCGGCCCTGCCCGGCCTGCCGGAGGTGATGGCCGAGACCGGTCGGCGGGCCGGAGCCTACGAGGGCGCCTGTGTGGCCGTCGTCGAGGCCGCGATCATGACAGGTCGCGAGGACGAGGTGTTCCCCGGCGTCGTCGTAGACGTGGTCGAGAAGGACGACCGCGGCGAGGTGGTCATCGCCGAGCCGGCCGTCCGCGGGCGGGTGGCGGGACGGGATCTGCCGCTCGGCCAGGACGTGTCGGTCCGCCTCGTTGAGGCCTCGATCGAGGCACGCCAAATCACCTTCGCACTCGCATAGCAGTGGGGGCGCGGCGCTGACAGGACGGCGCCCCGATCACGTGGCCGGGGCGCCGTCTCGTCATGGCTCAGTGCGACTGGCAGACCGCGCAGCGTCGGATTCCCTCACAGTATCCAGGCGACCACAACGATCAGGCCGATGATGGCCAGGACGGTAACGACGATACCCACTTCACACCTCCAAGAGTCTTCCTCGCTGCGTTCGGGCGACGGGCCGGAACTCGCTCCACTCGTACCCACACGTCACCACGGCGCAACCACCGGCGGCGCATGCGGGTTGGCGGCGGCTGGGACGCTCGCCTCGAACCGGGCAGCACGACGAGCTCGACGGCACATTTTCGGCAACGCCCGTGACGGCGCGACCATGTCTCCTCGAACCCAGCGAAGCCCCATGCTGGAACCGTTACCCCGAGTCGGGCCCGGTCACGCCTGGCCATCCATGGTGATTCCTCGCATACCTGTTCGAAATGGCCCGCGTGAACAGGAACCGGTGCCGCCCGCGCAGCGGCCGCAGCGGCACCGGCGGGGCACCGCCGTACCAGGCCAGGTCCGGCAGGAACGCGGCGGCGTGCCCGTGCGCGACGAGCGCGACATGGGTCAGCAGGTCGTCGGACCCGTACCGCACGTCGGGCTCGAAGCCGGCCGAACGGCACATCGCGGTGGCCCACCGGCGCGACGCCGACCCGGCCGGCTCCATCACCCAGGCGTGCGCGCTGAACCGGCGCAGTCCGACCCGGCCGGCGCCCGGCGGCACCGCCAGTCGCATCGGGTCCCGGCACAATTCCTCGCGGTGCGTGTCGCCGCTGACCGCAGCCGGCGCGCCGGGCGGCGACCATCCGCCGGCCGCGGTTGCGCCGTGCCGCCCGTCCAACGGCGCTCCGTATCGCAACGGCCATCCCGTGGGATTCGACGGCGCGTCAAGTTCGGCCAGCGACATGCCGCTCTGTTGGCACAGCGTGCGGTACGCGTCCGGGGCGCCGAGCCACAGGCCGAGCAGGAACGACGAGCCGGCGAACATCGTGACGAGGGCCGCCGCTGCGCCACCTGTTCAGCGCCCCGCTGCGCCTTGTGCTCGTGCCGGTCGCCGACTTCCTGTTCGACCTCGGCTTCTCGCGCGGGTTCGTCGAGGACTCGCTCGCCGGGGGAACCTTGAGGGTGACACGACGACCGCCGCCCAGGTCGGCGCCGGTGCGGCAGTCCTGCTCGTCACCGCGCTGGTCGCCCGGCTGTCTGGCTGCGGCCCCTCGCGGCCGGGCTTGTCTGGGGCGTCCTGCCCGCGGCCGTCGCCCGGTCCCGGCCACTGTGGATGATGCGCCGCATCGACGACCTACCCGACCTCTACGACAACATCGGCCTCGGCCTGACCGGCGTCCAGCTGTTCGTCTTCCCGGGTGGCGGCCGCTCTGCTGATCGGGCTGGGCGTGACCGGTCGCTGGCGAGCCCGCTGACGCACGCGCTCCCGCCTCCGGGGAGGGGGCACGCTACAACAACCCGTTGCGACGTCGGCGGGGGGGTGCAAGAGTGACCAAGGTTGGGCCTACGCGGAGGTGGAGCAATGCGTCGATCGCTTGTCATTTCACTGGTCGCGGCGGTCGTCGCCGCACTCTGCGTGGGGTTCACGACCGCGCCTGCCGCACCGAGCGCAGGTAGAGATTCGGATCGGCTGGACGCCTACACCGCAGTGGTCCAGGCCGACGAGATACCCACGATCGCCCAGGAGGGCATCGAGGTGAGCGGCCAGCGACAAGTCGCGAACGGCATCGAGCTCGACATGGTCCTCGACCAGGCCCAGGCCGACCGGCTACGGGGCCGAGGAGTCGACCTGAAACTGACCCGGGTCAAGAACGGCAAGACCGTCCAGGAGTTCGCGGCGGAGCAGGCCGCCAACGGCTTCACCGTCTGGCGCTCTTTCGACGAGGCCGGCGGCATCCGCGACCAGCTCTACGCCGCGGCGCGCAACAACCCCCAGCTGGTGAAGCTCGAGGTCCTCGGCCACACCGGCCAGGGTCGCGAGATCATCGCGGTCAAGCTGACCCAGGGCGCTCAAGAGCAACCGGACGGCAGGCGTCCGGCCGTCCTCTACAGCTCAACCCAGCACGCGCGTGAATGGATCTCCACTGAGGTCAACCGGCGGCTGATGAACCACTACATCGACCGGTGGCGGGCCAACGACCGTGCAGTCCGCAAGCTTCTGCAGACGACCGAACTCTGGTTCATCCTCGTGGCCAACCCCGACGGCTACCAGTACACGTTCGACCACGAGCGGCTGTGGCGGAAGAACCTCCGCGACAACAACGGTGACGGACAGACCCAGGTCGGCGACGGCGTCGACCCCAACCGCAACTTCCCCAACCACTGGGGCTATGACGAGGAGGGCTCGTCGTCCATCCAGTCCAGCGACACCTACCGTGGTCCTGCTCCATTGTCCGAGCCGGAGACCGAGGCCATGGTCGGGCTGCTCGACCGGATCGGCTTTGCGTTCCAGGTCAACTGGCACTCCAACGGGCAGTGGCTGCTCTACGCCGAGGGCTGGCAGACCAGCACCCCCACCGCGGACGACCCGATCTATTACGCCATGTCCGGCAACCTGGACGACCCGGCGATCGAGGAGTTTCACCCGGGCCTGAGCTCGGACGTCCTCTACGTCACCAACGGCGAGACCACCGACTACGCGCACGCTGTGACCGGCGCATTGGCGTGGACACCGGAGTTGTCTGCGGGATGCCCCGGCTGTGGCTTCGTCTTCCCCGACGACGAGGCGCTGGTGCAGGCAGAGTTCGAGCGCAACCTGCCATTCGCCAGGTCGGTGGCCGACTCGGCGATCGACCCGGATGACCCGAAGACGGTCACTGGGATCACGACCAAGCCGTTCTACGTCGACAGCGACGACCCCTACAAGAGCAGCAACCCGGGCGTCCAGCTGAGCTTCGCCAGGTCGTATGGCGACCCGCAGCCGGTCGCCGTGATCGCCAAGCGCAGCCTCGGTGCCGTGACGGTGAAGTACCGCATCGACGGCGGCGCGGTGCAGTCGGCACCCACGTCCGAGTGGGAGGGCGGGTCGAGGTACAACCCGGCGTCGGTCTACTACCACCAGATGCGAGGCGTGGTGACGGGTACCGACCCCGGCGACTTGGTCGAGGTCTGGTTCGAAGGTGGCGGCCAGCGAAGTGACTCGTTCACTTACCAGGCCGTCTCCGAAAGCGGCAACAGCGTGCTCGTCGTGGCGGCTGAGGACTACACCGGCGCCTCGCCGGTGCAGACGCCTGGCCCGCACTACGTCGACACGTACACCGACGCCCTGGCCGCCAACGGCCAGCAGGCCGACGTGTACGACATCGACGCCGCCGGGCGGATTGCCCCGGACGCGCTCGGAGTGCTCAGCCACTACGACGCCGTCATTTGGGAGACCGGAAACGACCTGGTCACCCGCACCGCCGGCCGCGCTGGCCTCAATGCCGACCGGCTGGCACTCGACGAGCTGCTTGAGTTCCGCTCGTACATGAACGAGGGCGGCAAGGTGCTCTTCGCAGGCGACTCCGCCGGCCAGCAGTACACCAACGCCGCCGTGGGTAACCAGTTGTACGACCCCAAGGGCGAGATCGCCTGCAACCCGCTTCCCGCGGGTACGGACCCGCGGCGCTGCCTGCCTTTGTTCGGCTCGTTCTTCGGTGGTGACGCCACCAACGACGTGCTGCAGTACTACCTGGGTGGCTACGTAGCCGTGGCCAACGACGGTCACGTCGGAGGCGCCGCGTTCGACTCGGTGGGCGTCGCCGACCCGTTTACAGGCCTCACGTGGGGTCTCGACGATCCCGTCTTCGCTGGTAACACGCTCCGGAGGTCGTCGTTCCTTGCCACCAGCGGCATCCTGCCGGTCGACCAGTTCAAGCAGTTCGAGAGCTGGCCGTCGGCGCGGTACGACAAGCCGGGCGGACCGTTCGACCCGCACACCGGCGAGCAGTACGTCTATTCGCAGATCGCCGACGTCTCCTACAAGCGGCTCACGCGTGAGATCGCCGTTCCGGGAGCTGGTGGGTCGATGACGTTCTGGACGTCGTACGACACCGAGGCGCAGTGGGACCACCTGTTCGTAGAGGCGCGTACTCCCGGCGGTGACGACTGGACGACGCTGCCGGACGCCAACGGGAACACGACGACGTCGACCGGCCAGAGCTGCCCGGCCGGCTGGGTCACGCTGCATCCGCACCTCGCGCACTACCAGACGTTTGATGGCGTGGGGGCATGCACGGCCACCGGCACCACCGGCGCCTGGAACGCCGCGAGTGGCAACTCGGCGGGTTGGCAGCAGTGGAGCGTCAACTTGGCGGCCTACGCCGGCCAGACGGTGGAGCTCTCGATTGCCTACGCCAGCGACTGGTCGGTGCAGGGCATCGGTGTCTTCATCGACGACATCGCGCTCCCCGACGGGACCAGCACCTCGTTCGAGACCGGCCTGGACGGCTGGGCGATCGCCGGGCCGCCCGCGGGCAGCGCACCCAACGTCAACGACTTCGTCCGAACCGACGCATCGGGCTTCCCGGTCGGCAACGCGATCTCCACGCCGCACTCGCTGCTGCTGGGGTTCGGACTGGAGGGCGTCTCGACTGAGGCCGAACGCAACGCAGTGATGGGCCGGGCGCTCGACCACCTGCTGGAGTAGGAGGAGTCAGACACCTTCGTGGTCGCTGAGGCGGGGGGTGGACGAACGGTTCACCCCGCTTCGGTGTTGTGGTGGCGGTCCTGGACACACCATCTGGGGACGAGCTGGCCTGTAAGCCGGATTCTGTGCCCGGTTGGACCGGGCGGCGACCATCCATCTGGGGCCGCCGTTGCCGACGGCCTCGAGCGGTCTACCCGGGAGCTCGGGCGGGCCGCCCTCGAACGCTCCCTGTCTGACCTTGCTCCGGGTGGGGTTTACCGAGCCGCCCGGGTCACCCCGGGCGCTGGTGGTCTCTTACACCACCGTTTCACCCTTGCCGGGCGCCGAAGCGCTCGGCGGTCTGCTTTCTGTGGCACTGTCCCGCGGGTCGCCCCGGGTGGGCGTTACCCACCACCCTGCCCTGTGGAGTCCGGACTTTCCTCGGCGGAGCCCGAAGGCACCGTCGCGGTCGCCCGGCCAGCTCGTCCAGGTTCGATTCTACGCCCGACGATCAGTCCGAGCCGCAGAATCATGCAAGCCGGGCGTCCGTTCGGCCGCGACCAGGGCGGCCCCGATGATGCCGGCGTCGTTGAACAGGCCGGCGGGCACGATCGGTGTACGCAGCTCCAGCAGCGGCAGGAACTTGTCCGCCTTCTTGCTCACACCACCGCCGACGACGAACAGGTCCGGGGAGAAGATGAACTCGAGATGGGCGTAGAAGCGCTGGAGGCGCTCGGCCCACTCCTCCCACGACAGGTCCTTCTCCTCACGGACCGATGCGGCCGCCCGCCTCTCGGCGTCCTTGCAATCAAGCTCGAGATGTCCGAACTCGGTGTTGGGCAGCAGGACTCCGTCGTGCAGCACCGCACTCCCGATGCCCGTTCCGAGGGTGGTGACAATGACCACCCCGTCGACACCGACGGCGGCACCGTGGCGGCACTCGGCCACGCCCGCCGCGTCGGCGTCGTTGACGACGATGACGTGCTGACCGGTCCGGTCCGCGAGCTCGGCGGCGAGGTCGACGCCGATCCAGGACTTGTCGACGTTCGCGGCCGACCGGATGACGCCGTGATGGACGATTCCCGGGAAGGTACAGCCGAACGGCTCCTTCCAGTCGAACGCCGAGACGACCTCGAGGACGACGTCGATGACCTTGGCCGGGCTGGACGTGTGTGGCGTGTCGATGCGGACCCGTTCGGCGACGAACTCGCCAGCGGCGAGGTCGACGGGTGCGCCTTTGATCCCACTACCGCCGATGTCGACGCCGAAACCCTGCCGCCCAAGCCTGCCCGCCATGACCTCAGCATCGCGCAGGAGAGCGGACGGCGACCACCTGCGACTCGCATGCCAAGCGCGAGATGCTGGGCCGGTGGAGCTGACCGGAGGCGGCACGCCCGCCCTTGTCGCGTGCGCCCACGGCACGCGCGACCCCGCGGGTAGGAAGGCGGTCGACGCACTGCGTGCCGCCGTCGTTGCCGCCCGACCAGGTGTCCGGGTCGTCGAGGCGTATGTCGACGTACAGGAGCCGGCGCTACCCGATGTGCTGCGGGGCCTCGGCCCGGCCGTGGTTGTCCCGCTGCTGCTCTCGGCGGGCTTCCACGTCCACGTCGACATCGCCGGAGCGGTCGATGCGGGTGGTCCGGACGTGCGGGCCGCGAGGCCGCTCGGTCCCGATCCCGTCCTCGTCGACGTGCTCGCACAACGGCTGGGCGATGCCGGCCTGGACGGCGACCACTCCGTCCTGCTCGCCGCGGCCGGCTCGTCGGTTCCCCGAGCGGTCGCCCACGTCGAGCGGACGGCGCTCCTTCTGGCCGATCGCGTCGGCAGGGAGGTGACACCCGTGTACGCCTCTGCGACGGAGCCACGGGTCGAGCCTGCCGTCGCCGAGCTGAGGGCCGTCGGTCGCCGGGT
>Ga0193738_1000385_pt1 | contig 24430 bp, 25 predicted proteins | sample L2a1metaG_FD_144927 | JGI IMG/M metagenome (GOLD analysis project Ga0193738, IMG submission 144927) | Soil microbial communities from a riparian zone of the East river system, Colorado, United States - L2a1 | ecosystem: Environmental > Terrestrial > Soil > Riparian zone | place: USA: East River... | reverse complement strand
TTAAATCTATGGTCAAAATGATTACCTTTCTAAATGAAGAAAAAGTTGGTAGGGTTGCATCAATTGACGTACATGGTTATCCACAGATAATACCTATGAATTTTGTTTATGTAAAGAATGATTCAGTTGATACTCAAACAGGTACTAATAGTATTGGCGCGATTTATATGCACTCTCATCCAGTTGGAGAAAAACTTGAAAATATGAAAAGAAATTCAAAGGTTGGCTTTGAAGTTGATTCTTATATTTGTTTCTTGCCTTCATATTATTTCCATCCCACCGATGCATCACAGGCAGACACATTGTATGTTAGTGTCGTTATCAAAGGGAATGCGTCTATGGTTGAAGATACTACTGAAAAGGCAATAGCATTGAACGCATTGATGAAAAAGTATCAAAAGGAGGGAGGATATGAATCGCTTTCCTCTAAAATGGGATCAGTCAGGGAAGTTACGGTTGTGAAAGTAGTTCCAGATCAAATTCGTGGCAAGTACAAGATTGGTCAACATTGGATACCACAATACAGGCTAAAAATGGCAAGAAATATTGTTCAGAGAGAATGTAATAGCGATGCTAAAAAAATACTCAAAATCATGGGTATAGAGATGATGAAAAATGGGGAGCTTAGAATCATAAAAGAGCCAGTGATGTAGTTAAAATATTTCATATTTAGGCAGTGAACATTAAATTACTAGTATTAATTGTGTATCTTTAATTGGAATATATGCATGTTTTTTTAAACAAAGAGCAAATTATTCACAAAGTGTAATACTTTTCTTTCATTTTGATTGAATATCGGCGTTGACTTGTCCTCGCAATGAGCAGAATCTGAAATTGACGGTAAATATATAACTAAAAAAGCCGAATGATTACTTGGATGCATTCAGTTGAAAGCGAAGATCCATTTGTCAAGATAGCCAATCTAATTGGTGGAGAAGAGTATCACAAAGTTGCGAGGGCGTTGTTAAATACTGAAGATGCTACGGATGAGGAAATAGCTGGCGCAACTGGTATGCGAATCAACATAATAAGAAAAGTCCTGTATGATATGTTTGGTAAAGCCTTAATCACTGGGATCAGAGTGAAAGATGAAAAAAAAGGTTGGTTTGTATATAGATGGAGAGCAAAAAGAGATCAGGCAGAAAATTTTATCGAAAATCAGAAAAAAAAGATTTTGGATAGACTACAGAAACGATTGGAATATGAAGAATCTTCAGAATTTTACCATTGTGGAAATACAGATTGCCCGAGGATAAAATTTGACTATGCAATGGAACTATTCTTCAAATGCCCAAACTGCAAAAATCCTCTTAATATGGTAGACAACGAGAAGGTAAAGAATGCTCTAAGGTACAAGATAGAACAAATATTGTTAGACATTAGTTCAAAAGACGAAGTTTCATCGTAATTTGTAGAACAGTACAATTTCATTCTTATAATTTATCAAGGTTTTTGATAATCTCATTTTAATACCATTAGTGATATTTGCAATCCCCTCACCTTCAACCAGTGTTTTTGCATCTCTTCCACCAACAACCACCGGTGATATTGTAACGATTAGTTCGTTGGCAAGTCCTATTTTCAGAACTGACCAGTTTATTTCTCCCCCTCCCTCAACGAGTATTCTTTTGAGACCTAAATTTTCCAATTGTTGAAATAGGTTCTTGATATTTACTTTTCTTTTTCCAGAAACCAATATTTGTACTCCAGCTTTCTTTAATTCCTTAATTTTCCTTGTAGATGCATTGGGTGTTGTAGCTACGATGGTTTGAATATTCTTTGATGATCTTATAATCCTTGAGTTTAGTGGGATTCTAGCATTTGAATCAACTATGATTCTTACAGGGTCTTTTGTCCCCTTTGAGTAATACCTTACACTTAACATGGGATTGTCTTCAAGCACTGTAGATATTCCTATTACGATTCCATCAACTGATGATCTTAATTTATGAACGCGTATCCAATCTTTTCTTGATGAAAATGATGAATCGTTTATTCGGGTAGAAATCTTACCGTCGATTGACATTGCTGCATTTAAAATTACATACAACTAAATTCATCCTCGTCAACAAATTTACCGCTTATCATAACATTGAGTATTGAATTAGCGCTTGCTCTATGAACTATCGAAACATGAGGATCATGCATTGGTGAGATATCTATATTGGCCTTGTCGATAAATATCATATCCGCAGACATCCCCACCAACAAAGAACCAGATTTTATACCAAGAATCTTACCACCATTGACTGTTGCCATTTTTAGTATCTCCCTTGCTGAAATAGCACCATCTCCTAATGTTCTGGTTACTTTCCAGATATAATCAAGTTCTCGGAACATATCTGGAGAATTAATCATGATGTTGTCCGTTCCGATAGCAACACGACATCCAAATTTTAGCATCTTGGCGATTTTAGGTATTCCTACTCCTAAAGTCGCATTTGCTCTTGGGCAAACGACAATTCCAATTTTCTTCTGGGCAACAAGTCTGATATCTATATCTATCGCATTTGTTAAATGAACTACAAAATTTGGCAATAGGTTGGAAATTATTCTTTGTACTTCGCTTTTACCAGTTACAGTAATTGATTTTTTTTCAGTTTCAGGTGATTCAGAAGCATGTATACCTAACAAGTATTTCTTTTTTAAGGATCTTTTTTGAATAATATTTCTATATTCATTCAGAGAATTATCAGTATTTTCATTTGCTCCACTAATACCCAATCCGTCACTGATATCCAGAATGCTGTGGATCGATTCCATAACATCTTGAGGAATTTTTGGATTTTTATTAAAATCCCGAGAGATATCATAGTAGTGTTCCGGTCTACCTAGTATGATACTTTTTATCGATAGTCCTGCTGTTGCTTCTGTAATTTGCTCAATGCCGTACAGGCCTCCCTCTCTAAAATCCGCAAAAGCAACAATCCCTTTTTTCATCATAGATATTATGGAGCTTCTCATAAAATTGACCAGGTGTTTTTTCTCACTTCTTTTCAGGATTTTGTTCTTGATACCATGAACTGGATGAATTCTTGACTCAAACGTTGAATCAACACCAATATCTTTACCAATAGAATCTCCAATATGAGTATGAGCATTGATAAATCCTGGAATTACAAGTATGCCTCGGCCTTCGAAAGTGTTCATATTCGATTTACCTGTGTATTTTCCTGTTCCGACCTTTTCTATTCTACCATTCTTGATAACTATGTACCCATTCTCAATATACTCTAGATTTTCTCCAGCAAACAAGCTAATGTTCTTTAAAATTAGATCCAATCTACTTCAAATATGGGACTAATTATGCCTTGATCCCTTAGGTTTCGGATTGTGTCTAAGGCTTCCGTTGCAGCCTGTGCTGCCTTTCTACCGGTGCGTGCAATACCCATACCGCAGTTCAACTTAATATTTTCAGTTTCGTAGATTTTACCTAAAATTTCTAAAGCCTTCTCTTTTGATACTGTATTAGAGATAGCCATAAAGTTGTCGCCTCCCACAAAAAAAATCATGGCCTTTTGTTCAACAAATAGCTCTATAAGATTAGCAAATATTTTCATTATTCTTAAGGTAATCTCGTAAGGGGATTGTAAGTTACTAACTTTAGTAGAATTATCTACATCAAGGTGTAAAATCTGAGTGAACATATCTTTTGGTAATTCTTTTGAATTACTATATAATGACTGAACTTCATTATCTGCATATACTAATTTACTTTTAACAACTAACTTTTTGTTTTTACGAGAATGGTATGCTGCTACATTTGCCTCGAAGGGGGTCGTGCCTATTCCGATCGACATCGAAATGTTCAACTCCTTATAAACATCACTAATTTCACGTTCGATTGATAGATGATCCTCCAAGGATAATCCGTTACTAATCGCAATTAACTCATCAAACCTATTAAAATATACAATAGCATCTCTTTCAGAGAACATTTTTTGTAGATCACTATATAGATTTGCTTGGAATATCTGCAATTGTCCTTCTCTATCACTTCCCAACTTTAGCGTCCATGGGCCATATCCTTCTATCTTTATAATAGTGATTTGGATTGTCATTTCTGATTGTTAGTATCCTTATTGTCTTCCATCTGACTTAGTGTCGTTACCATTTTATATGCTGCATCTACAGCCCTTTTTGGCACAGTAGTAACTCTATTCTTTGCCTGTTTTACAGTCATATCCGGACCTGTGATTCCGAGTGCGATAGGTTTTTGATATTTTAAAGACAGATCGGCCAGCAGTCTCGCAGTATTGTTGGCTATGAGAACATCATGTCCTGTTTCTCCCTTGATCACTGCGCCCAATGTGATTATTGCATCTATATCGTGAGTTTTAAGAAGCTTTTCAACAATTAATGGCATATCAAATGTTCCTGGTACATGGAGGATATTTTTAACTTGCATCTTTAAATTTTTTGCACGTTGTTTAGCTGTAAAAAGCATTTTATCAGTAATGTCTTTATTGAATTCCGCTACGACTATGGCTATTCTTATTTTTCTCAATTAGTTTTATTTCACCTATATTTTCTTGATTTGGGATGATTCTACTAAGGGGATATTAAATTTTTTAGAATATTCTGTAGCTTTGTCCACTAATAAGGCTCCCCCCGTTTCAGAATCGAGCATTTCGCAAATTACTACTACTGGAATTAGATTCGCATGTTCCATTAATTTAATAGACAGTTCTGTGTGACCTGATCTTTCTTTTAGTAGTTCTTTTGCACCAATTAATATGTGTACGTGACCAGGAGAACGAAATTTCTTGAAAAATTCAAGTGTTCCATCTTTGTCAATTTTAGAACATATGTCTGACATGGCAGTAATTGTGAGAGCCCTGTCTTTATCAGTTATACCAGTAAAAGTATCAATATGATTTATGGTAATTGAAAAGGAGGGTCGATCACCGTATGGAGCTATTGAACCAATCATTTTTGATAGCGAAGGATTATTTTTTGAAGCAGAATGCAACAAATCATGCATAAATATCAAATTCAATTTTGAAGCAATTTCATGGGGTATGGCCAAACAAATAAGACCTCCTGCATCATTTCTCATTGTTGCTATATTAGAGGAACAAATATGTTGAGCAGCTTTTACCATGTCAATTTCATTTTCTCTAGATTCACTATCATGAATCAAGACAAATTTCCCATCTCTTAGGGCTTCTACTGCTTCTTTAATAGTCGACACGAAGTTCAAAACTCAAAATAAGATTATAAAGTTTACTGATTTTATGGTAATTACTACATTCGTGGTAATAGCTTTGCGACATATTTGCTTAAAATGTCAACCTCAATATTAACTTTATCTCCCTTCTTTTTACTCTTAAACGTGGTAACGGCTAATGTGTGTGGAACTAGGGCTATAGAAAAAGCCGCATTAGTGACATCTACTATTGTAAAGCTTATGCCATCCACTGCAATGGACCCTTTAGGTACTAATAGACTGGCAATCTGTTTGTTCACACTTATCCATACTTTGGTCTCAGAAGGGACTTTCACAATATCCTCAATCTTTCCGATTCCATCAATATGGCCCAAAACAATGTGACCTTCAATCCTGTCATTAATTCTTAGACTTCTCTCCAAATTGACTCGATCACCTGCCTTCAATAATCCTAAGGAAGTTCGTTTTGTAGTTTCTTTTACTACTTCGAAGAATGCCGTATTCTTCAAAATACTTGTGGCAGTAAGACATGTTCCATTGATACTTACACTATCACCCTCACGTAATCCCCTACTTAGTTTTCCTAGGTCAATCTCAATTCTCTTATCTGCGGTTCTATTTGCGGCCTTTATTTTTGATATTGATTTGACGATTCCAGTACCCTCGACGATACCAGTGAACATTAAGCATTGAATAACAGTTCCGATCGTAATAAAAATATTTCATCTCAAGTCGAAGCAGATTCTCAATTTACATGATTAACACGGGAAACTATAGTTATTATCAATTGCTTTTTAACAGTAATTGGATCTGAAAAAATCTGTGCTTACTGAGATACCAAATCTATTTACAATCAGATATACTATAATAACTTGAAATAATAATAATTAGCATGGAATTCATAGAGACCATAAATGAAAGTGAACTGATCGATGGCACAAGCAAACTGATTTCTATAAAAGGTAAAGATATCGCATTGTTTAAAATTGATAATAAGATTACTGCATTGGGCAACAGTTGTCTGCATAAGGGTGGACCATTGACAAAAGGAAAAATAGACAAAAAATATGATGGCTATTATGTTACATGTCCCTGGCATGGGTGGGAATACAATATTTCTAACGGAAAGGCACCACCCGGATATGATGAACAACAAACTGTTTATGAGGTCAAAATAAAAAATGGAAAAATTCTTGTCTCGAATCAACCTATTGTGTACTCGGCAAATAAGAAATATGACGGATCTTTGAAGGACCTCATAAAACTGCAATATGAAACCACGCCAGATTCCTTGAATATCCTAGGGATATCTACTACAAATATGAATCAAAATTTAGAAAGAGATTCTACATCTGAAATGTCATTAAATAAGGCACTATCATATGCAAAGGAAAAGTACAATGCATCTACGGTTTTACTAAAGCTGAGAGACCTTGAATTCCGGAATTGTGAGGGATATTATAGTATCAATGAACAAGCATGTACATGGCCTTGTTCAATTTCAGAGATGGATGAAAACGATGGGATGAACGAAGTCTATAGAAAGATGATACTTTGGGCTGACATAGTTTTAATTTCAACTCCGATTAGATGGGGAAATGCATCTTCATTGTACTTCAAAATGATTGAACGGCTTAATTGTGTTCAGAATCAAACCACATTACATGATCGCGTACTTGTAAAAAATAAGGTAGCATCTTTTATTATTACAGGAGGACAGGACAATATACAACATGTCGCAGGAAACATGATGGTCTTTTTCACCGAGCTAGGATTTTCTTTACCACCTTTCGCATTTATGGGATGGAGTAGGGGCTGGAACGCAGAGGATATGGAAAATAATGTACTCCAATTCTCAAAATCGCGATATGTCAATAGATCTGTGAGAGATCTTGTGGACAACGGTATAAAATTACTTCGTCAAGTAAAAGGAGACCCGTGCAAAACAGTGTCTTCTCCACAACCAAAAATCATGGAAGCACCATCAAAATTAAAAACAGATTAGCGTAGAGTTGTATTCGCGTTCATTTCTTGTGCACCATTTTATGCATTATCCTAGAAAAAGAAAGTCGCATCATCATTGATCTGAAGTAGATTTATTTTTTATCTGGTCTTTGTTACTGGTATCATTGTTTTTGGTATTGATATCAGTACGATTTATGACATTAATTATCTTTTGAACCTCCTTGTCATATAACTTTACTAAATCTGATATCGTAATTTTTCCAATAACTTTGTCATCTTCATTTGATAACACGGGCATCTCTTGAAGATCGTTTGACGATAATCTAACAAGTGCATTATGAAGTGAATCTAAGTTATATACAAAAAAGGGATCCTTTATCATAATGCTTTCTAGATTGACAGATTTGCGATATTCTTCGGGAAATTCAAAGAGCTTGTGCTTGTATACAACCCCCTCGAGAATACCCTGGGTATCAACAACTAGAATCATCTTATCGTTATTTCGATTCATTATTTGAAGAGTCTCTTCGATGGACATATCTTTTGATAGTTTAGTATTGGCCTCTCTGACGGCATCCCTTACATAGAGATCGCTAAGTATTGGTCGCTGATATTCCATCCTATGGGCAGGTGAATCAGATCTGTTTAGTACCTGATTTCGGAATATTGAACTGTGCTGCCCGGACATAATATAAGCAATAAAAGTAGCCAGCATCATTGGCGCCAAAAGTGCATAACCGCCGGTAAGTTCACTCCCCATGATAATTGAGGAAATTGGAGTTTTAGCGGTTGCTCCGAAAAATGATACCATAGCTACAATAATGACCGAAGAAACATCTATCCATGTAAATAATCCTATTAGATGAAATCCTGTTCCTATGAAAGCTCCAACTAATCCCCCTATTACCATGGAAGGTCCAAATACACCCGCACTACCACCAGTACCTATAGTCAATGATGTGGCCAGAATTTTGAAAACAATTATGGCTCCAAGTATGTAGAAAGGCATCAACGCATAATCCTTGTCTATTGCTACTTGTAACCATCCGTATGATGTACCTAGTATTTGAGGAAATACAATTCCTATCATCCCTACCAGAACGCCTCCTATTGCTGGTTTCAAATATTTTGGGATCTGAAGTCTACTAAAATAATCAGATATCAAGTAAAAGGTCTTTACATATACTACACTTACAGCGGCCGAAACAAGTCCTACGATTGCATAAAGTATGAGAGAAGCCGGATGAGTGTATTTGACTAGGTCAAGAGGAATTGAGAATAAACGATCCCATCCAAAAACGAACCCGAATACAGTATAGCCTGTTACTGAGGCTACTAATCCTGGTATCAAAGCTCTAACTTCAAAATCCCTTCTATAGAAAACTTCAGCACTAAATACTGCGCCCCCTAGAGGAATCTTGAATATACTTCCTATACCCGCCCCAAGACCGGCTGCAACAGCAATTCTTCGTTCATCTTCGTTCAACTTGAATAGCTTCCCTATGATTGATCCAAGACCTGCTGCAATCTGTCCTGCCGGCCCCTCGGTACCCCCACTTCCGCCGCTTCCAATAGTAATAGATGACGTAATAGCCTTTACAAGAGGAACCCGGGCCCTGATGTTACCACTCTTGTAATGGTAGGCATCAATTACTGCGTCAGTGCCATGTCCTTCGGATTCTGGCGAGAACCGAGTTGTAATCAACCCAACTACCAGACCACCAAGACCACATATCAAAGGGATTAACCAAGGTTTTTCAATAATTAGAGCGTAGGTTTGACTTTCCTGGAATCCACCTGGCAAAGGAGGAGCGTAACCTGTTCCTATTTGAAGAAATAGACCTGTAAAAAATTCAACGGAAAGAAATAGTCCTATTGCGCTAAGGCCTGCAACAATACCCAATAAAAAGCCAATGAGTATCCATTTTCTAAAATAACTAAAATCTAGATTCCACTTCATATTCCTTATTGTTCTTATCAATGATACCATTTGAGAATAGTAAGGAATATCGGTTTTCACAGCTAAACCTGGTATACAGATTATTATTATTGCTTTATAACTGTTATACCTTACGAATGAGTTGAGCTACTATGGACCTGAATATTCTAGCATAATTTTTTCTTGGTTATAATTTAAAATGGGTGAAATCAGCTATTTTGATGCTAGCATCTCAGCATTTTCATTGAACTATGTTACCTCAACTTAATTAAGCTAATAATTAAATTAAAGGTAAAAATGAATAAAAGCATCCGGAATTTCATTAGGGAGTTTCCGAGCAAGCAAATTCGAGTTAGTGAAGATCCCAACCAGAATCTAAATATCAGAGCTTACAGTAGTGTTAACATTGGGAGAACCTCAAGGAGAAAGAAGGGAAATGACATCAACTAGTACTGACATTCTAAATCTGATAGATGGTTTTATAGATCAGATATCAAAAATTAGGACAATCCTCAAGGGTGTATCTATCTCTGCTCTGATACTGGCGCCACTTGCAATAGTTCTAATTCATCTATTTCTGTCTGAATTAATTCTAAGTCATTTTTATCCCTCACATAATCAACTAACTTCACAGATGCCATCAACTGATTCAAAACTGATTCAGTAAGATATCTTTCTTACCCAAATAAGTAATGGAATCTGGATTTTCCAGCGTATAGATAACCTTCCTGCCTGATGTATTAGATTTACAGGTTTTTGCAATCATCAAACATTCATATGAACTAATCAGTTTTGTAACACCTCTCTCCAGAACGATTTGTTTCTATCCTTATTTTTCTAAATGACATGAACAATCTTGTGTGACATGCATTAATAAACGTCGATTAACCTTGTTAACCTTAATCGTTAGCGTATTGAATATTACACACTCTATCTTTTGTGATGGATTTTCATTATTTTATAAGAGAACATGTCCAGTAATATTCTAACCATTGGAAATTATGAATAAAGACGATATGGACAAAGGCGATATCCTAATAGTCTATAATAAAATATCTGATAAATAGGAACATTATCTATTCTCTTCGTGAATTTGCAGATATTACTTATTGTTTTGCAGCTTTTATTACGGATTTTGCCTGTTTGTAATGAACCGCATCTATCATTTTACCATCTAATAGTATTGCACCTTTAGTATTTCCTTTTTCAAATGCATCTTGTAATGCAGCTAATACTTTTTCTGCCCATTCTATTTGTTTTTTTGTTGGTCTGAAAATATCATGAACTGGAATTATGTGAGAAGGATGAATCAACGTTTTACCAGAATAACCCAATTTTCTTGCGTTAGTTGCATCTTTAATCAAACCATCAATATCATTTACTTCTTGCCATATACCATCCAATACTTCAATTCCCGCAGCTTTAGCGTCTACAGGAATCTTTGATCGTGCATAATCGTAACTAATACCATCATCATACTCAACATCAATATTCATGTCATACAAATAATCAAAAACCCCAAAGACGAGGGCTACCACATTTTCATGTGCTAATGCAATTGAATTAGCATTTATTACTCCTTTAGCTGTTTCTATGGATGGTATTATTCGAATTCTAGAGGAAAAACCTCGTTTTGACACAAGCGTCTCGATTTGGTCAGCAATTTCAATAACTTCTTGACTATTGCTAATCTTTGGTATAACAATACCGTCCAATCCGTTGACTATTATCTTATCAAGATCTTCTTCAACTAATCCAGAATCCACAGAATTGATTCTAACATAAATGGATGATTCCTTGTCTTCTTGTCGAGAGACCAGATGTTCTGCAACCAGTTTTCTTGCAACTTGTTTGTCATTTGATGGTACAGAGTCTTCCAGATCAAAACAAAGTATATCTGGTTTAAGACTAGTTGACTTTACTAAAAATCTCTCGTTGTTTCCAGGAATAAATAGTAAACTCCTGTACATGTACTCAAAAAAATGGAAAATTAAAGTTTTTGAGGAGTTGTCACAATCTTACCAATTTGCTCTGCGTTTGCCATCATGGTATGTCCTTTTACCATGTCGGAGAATGGCAGAACCGTACCAATCAAAGGCTTAATCTTACCCATGGCAGTCCAGTGAATTACTTGCTCTAACTCAGCTTTAGTACCCTGAGTTGAACCAAGGAGGTTGGTTCCTTTGAAGAATAAGTATCTTAGATCTATAGTAGAATCATATCCTGTTGTTGCACCGGTAGCCACTAGTGTACCGCCCATTTTGAGGAGACCTACTTCCTGTGGGAACGTTGATTTTCCAATATGTTCAAAGACAACGTCTACTCCTTGCTTTTCTGTTACCTCTCTTACTTTTTTATACCAATCTGGTTCTCTGTGATTTACTACATGATCCGCACCAAGCTCTGCGCATTTGTCCATCTTTTCCTTATTTCCGGCAGTTGCAATCACATCACAGCCATACAATTTGGCTATTTGAATACCTACCATTCCAACACCACTTGTTCCACCCATGACAAGAACGGTTTGTCCGGGTTTGATCTTGGCCCTTCCCACAAGCATATGCCATGCTGTCATTCCAACCATTGACACTCCTGCTGCTTGCTCGTATGAAACAGAATCAGGAATCTTTGCAACGTTTACTTCAGGTAAATGGGTATTTTCACAGAAACCACCCCAAAGGGGGCCGGTTTGGAAACCCCAAATAAGTCGTTCATTGCAATCATATTCTCTTCCTGAGGTACACATATCGCACACCCTGCAGCTCATATTGGAATGAGAAACAACTCTATCACCAACTTTCAGTTTTCTAACTTCCTCGCCTGCTTCAACCACGGTGCCTGCGACATCACTACCTGAAATATGTGGAAGTGGGGTCTTTACAGGGTCTCCCCAGATCGCCCAAAGGTCGTTGTAATTGTATGCGGCTGCTTCTACTTTTATCATGACTTCATTAGGTTTTATTTTGGGAGTGTCAATGTCTTCTATCTTCACAACTTTCAGAGGATCTTGACTATATTCTCTAAATACTGCTGCTTTCATGAATTTTTTGAAAAGTTCTTAGACTAATATAGTTAACTTAGTTGAAAATAATCGAAATAGAAGATATGCATCACAAGTCTCGAAAGCTAAAGACGATTTATCTTGAATTGTTTTTTAGGCTGTTGCAAGTTTATCAATAGCTGTTTGAGTTCATCATCATTTAGCGCCCTATTCAGTTTTCCTGATGAGGCAGCTGTTATAATATAGTTCTCTACTGCTAGTGCAAGATCAGGTTTAACAATTCTTATATTCATAAGTCGCTGTCGTGCGGCCGGGTCAAGTAATACCATTAATGCCTTCTGCCTCATTGCTAATTCGGCTTCGCGTCTCTTTGCTTCTTCGGGATTATCTGATGGTGAAACAGACATGTTCTACCCACAACTATCGGTTCTCTAACCGTATCTACCTAGTTCTGGTCTCGAGTTAACAAGATTCTTGTAAATGTCGGTAGCAGTTCTATCCACTTTTTTCATTCCTTCGTCAGAAATTGTTCTGCCTTTGCTCTTTTTAGTTATATAACCCGCACCTTCTAGCTGTTGCAAGGCCTTTCTTACTATAGCGCCCCCAGCTTTTTTATGATGTGCAATATTATATCCAACTTGCTTTTTACCACCATATTCACTTCTAAGTTCGGAAATACCAATTGGTCCGTTAATGTATACTTTGCGTAACAATGATGCACATCTGATATACCACCAATCTCTATTCTGTGGGATTTTTTCCGCATGACATCCTGTCTTTACGAACTGAGACCATTGAGGAGCCTCAATTTTTTTGTCTTTTTTCAAATTTTCTGCCAAATGAGTGATTAATTCATCGGCGGGAATATCATAAGCCTTGGCCATAATATTCTATAACATTCTTGGAAATTCCCTTATAAATCATTTTATTCACTATCGTCTGGTCTTTAATGCTCGTTAACCATTCCCTATTTTTCGGCAAGAATCAAGCAATGCACAGATTTTTTTTAAGCGTATTAAGGAATTACAACTATTATTATGTAGACCGTCGTCGCAAAATACTCTATTCTTTTACATTAGTAAAGAAAAATAATTGAATAATTTGAATAGACATCATAACCACCAAAACGAACTCAAATTATTGCATTAACTTTCAATTAGCTTTCGATAAACATGATTGCATTTCATACAGGTAATTCTTATACATTTGACTTTTGCTCTGCCAACTCTCATTCTAGAATTAAATCCCGGAACTATGAATTGCTTGCATTTTCTGCAAAATAACTGACGAATCCAATAAGGCATTCTTATTCGAACACGCATTGCTATTTTTCTAGCCAGTTTTGCATAAGATTGTGACAAATTTTCATCATTATGCATTTCTCTCAACGCATTATCAATCAATATTTCTATTCTTTCAGTTGCTATTCTTTCAATATTCTTCTTATTCATAAGTTCAACTCACTTAGGGGTAAGTTATCAGGTATTTTATTATCCAACATATTAAAATGCTATGAAATAAATGTAATATTGTCAAATCATTTTTGTGTCAATTTGATTGTATTCACTCGTGATTGCTGAAGCGGCAATGGAATTAGTACCTCAGATTCTTAGAAATCATCCCTCTGTAAGGAATCATTCTAAAAGAACGGGAAGGAGCGTAAATGAAATTTTCTTGGACATTAGTTATCATCATAAGGCAATGGTTGAAAAAAATATTGATCAATGGTGGAAGCGTGGCAGACCTGACATAGTCCATTTTGATCTCGTAGAAGCGCTCTCAACTCCATTATTTAAGCAGAAGAAATTACAAGTGTATGTATCAACATTCGATAATAATTTGGTAACAATAAGTCAAGAACTCAGAATACCAAAAAACTACTTTAGATTTGAAGGATTGATGATTGGGATATTTAACAAACAGAAAAATAAGAACTCACCAAATCTAATTGAATTTCAGGAGAATGTAAATTTTAATGATTTAATCGAGAAAATTGTTAGACCAGACCTAACTATTGGATTCTCTGTGAAAGGAACGCAAAGTAAAATAAATGATATTCTCCAAAATAACGCTTTTGATACTACAAAACATTATTGTTTTGTGATTGGCGGATTCCAACGAGGGAACTTTTCAGAAACAGTGTCTGGAGCATGCGACGCGATATACTCGATAAGTCCATTTAGCTTGGAGTCACATGTGGTGATTTCAAGAGTTCTGTATGAATGTGAAAACTATATTTAATGAAATATTGCATCAACCATAAATGCAACAAAGAGCGCCGTCAAATAGGGACTTGAAATTTTAAAAAGGAACCATGAAGCTTTCTCACTGGGTCTAGCCAATAGCCATAATGAGGTAATTATCATGACAATTCCACCCAAAATAGCGGTGACAAAGTAAATCATTCCAAATTGATTTAGGAAGTAAGGTATCAAGCTGATTACCACCATTAGAAGAGTTGTACCTGCAATCACCTGGACAGATCTTTTTTCTCCGGCAACCACGGGAAGCATTGGCACCCCAGCTTTTGTATAATCATTTTTTACATGCAATGCCAAGCTCCAAATATGTGTTGGAATCCAAAAGAAAACTAACGCGGCCATCGCTAGTCCTATTTCAATATTTTCAGTTGTAACTGCTACATATCCAATTAATGCTGGAACAGCCCCAGAAAATCCTCCCAGGATGATATTGGTTTGACTCTTTCTCTTCAACCACTTGCTATATACTATAATATTGTCGAAGAGACCAAATGCCATTAACCCAAGGGTCAGATAATTTATTGACCAAGCGCAAAAAAGCGAGATAGCTGCCAAGAGTAAACCAAAAATAAGCGCGTTTCTAGGAGTAATTCTTCCGGACGGAATAGGACGAGCCTTAGTCCTATCCATAATAGCATCTATATCGCGATCATTATATCCGGTCAAAGCATCTGCCGCTGCTGATCCGGTAATTATACCTACGAGAAGAAAGATCCATTGAATCGGAGTTAGAAAATTGTCAGTAGAATACGAGGCTGTTATCGCTGATCCAAATGCGGTAAAAACTAATAGATACCAAATTTTGGGCTTTGTCAACTCATAATAATTTTTAAGCCGATCAGAGACAGTCACTTGTGGAATCAATAATTTCTACCTCGACAGATTTATAATTAGAGGCAATATGAATGCTCATTTATTTAAACTTCAATAAAATTGATAAAATAGTATTATCGTATATTTCAGAATAAGAGTGCCAAACATGGAGAAAGGTCAATCTGATATGAAGACATATACTATTCGTAATACAATAGTTCACGTAAGTCTACATCATGGCAAAAATATCAACCAAAGACCTTTGCATTGCAAGTCATCTTGAAATTTCACTTCACCCTTATGCATAATGGTTGTTGAATTTAGTTTTTCTAAAACTATAAAAGAGGCATGATGAAATCTATGGTATTCTACTAAGGGATATGTAATATGGAATCAATTCAAACAACAGCTGGTGGAATGCCAGTTTTAATTTTAAAAGAAGGAACCAAAGAAAGTAAAGGTAGGGAAGCACAACGAAATAACTTCGCCGCAGCCAAGTTAATTGCCGAAATGGTAAAAACCTGTCTTGGTCCACGGGGTATGGATAAGATGCTGGTAGATACCCTTGGCGATGTTACAATTACTAATGATGGGGCGACCATCCTCAAAGAAATGGATGTTCAACATCCTGCAGCTAAAATGATGGTCGAGGTAGCCAAATCAGTCGACAATGAAGTGGGAGATGGTACTACATCCTCTGTTATTTTTGCTGGTGCATTATTGGAAAAAGCCGAGGAGTTAGTAAACAAAGATGTACATCCTTCAGTTATTGTAGACGGCTATACTGCTGCAGCGGAAAAAGCTTTGGAATTTTTGCAAAAAATAGGAATAAAAATTGATGTAAATGATAAAAATGCCTTGACCAACATTGCGAGAACAAGCATGTATTCCAAACTTGTTTCTGATGATGGTCCAACATTATCTAAGATGGTAGTGGATGCCGCAAAACAGGTTGTCGAAAGTGTCGATGACGGCAAGAAATTAAGAGTAGATTTGGATAATATTAAAGTAGAAAAGAAGGCAGGAACATCCATTAGAGATAGTAAACTGATCAAAGGAATAGTTCTTGATAAAGAAGTAGTGCATGCAGGTATGCCAAAGAAGATAGAAAAGGCAAAGATAGCCCTGATAAATTCTGCCTTGGAAATAGAGAAAACAGAAATGAGTGCTGAAATAAGAATTAATGATCCTCAACAAATGCAAATGTTCCTTGAGGAGGAAAATAGAATGTTGAAGACAATGGTTGATAAGGTAAAGGGAGTTGGTGCTAACGTTCTTTTATGTCAAAAGGGAATCGACGATCTAGCACAGCATTATTTAGCAAAAGAAAACATACTTGCTGTAAGGCGAGTTAAAGAAAGTGACATGTCAAAGCTGTCCAAGGCAACTGGTTCAAGGATTGTTAACAATTTAGACGATTTCACATCCAAGGATTTGGGTTCAGCCGATCTTGTAGAGGAAAGAAAAGTTGAAACAGACAAATGGGTTTTCATTGAAGGATGCAAGAATCCAAAGGCCGTTACAATTCTTAGTAGAGGAGGGTCTCAACGAGTTGTTGATGAAGCTGATAGGTCAATTCACGATGCATTAATGGTAGTTAAAGACGTTTTAGAGAACCCCATTGCAGTGGCAGGCGGTGGTGCACCAGAAGCCTATGTGGCTAATGAATTGCGCCAATGGTCTGGTAACATGGAAGGAAGAGCACAATTGGCTGTTCGTAAGTTTGCTGATGCTTTAGATACAATTCCTCTAGCATTGGCAGTAAATGCCGGTATGGATCCAATTGATACCATGACTACACTTAGAGCCAAACAAAGTAAAGGCTCAAAATGGACAGGAATAGATGTTATAAATGCTGTTGTTACCGATATGCAAAAACAGAACGTAATAGAACCCATAGTAGTTAAACAGCAAATAATAAAATCTGCTACAGAAGCCGCGAATATGATATTAAGAATTGATGATGTAATAGCCTCAAGTAAATCCAAGATGCCTGCTGGTCCACCTGGTGGAATGGGCGGAATGGGCGGAATGGGCGGAATGGGCGGAATGGGCGGAATGGGCGGAATGGGCGGAATGGATATGGAGTAATAACTTCATTATCATCTTCCTATCGAATTTTTACGAATCAATTTTTTGACTATCTTTTCATCTCCGATAATTGGAACGTTTTAATAAAAAAATATACATAAGGCATACTAGTAATGTTTGAAAAATTAAGTGAGTTTGATTTTTGCGGTAATATTGTTGTGCTCCCTGATTTCTTTTTAGACAGAATCATAAAGATAAATTCCAAAGACGAGCTGTTTAGAACTATAACCAGCAAAACTACAATCGGTGGCGGAAGCATCAGGGGAGTAAATACATTTGACATTAAGGGCGGCAATGCCGTAAATGTTGCATACTGTCTAGCAACAATGGGATTATCTGTCACACTGTTTACAGTTGCAGACAATATTGGAACATCCATACTTCGCACTATCTTCTCAAAGTTTGGAGAAGGTGTCAATTTGCAAATAAAAAATGGTAAACATGGGTCTACGACATCACTCGAGTTTCATGAAGCCGAGGGAACAAATGCTAATGTAATGATTAGCGATGTAGGAGACAATAAGAATTTTGGTCCTGAAATGATTAGTGCTCAAACCGATTTAGAAACAATAAATTCTGCGAAAGGTGTTGTCCTAACAAATTGGGCTAGTAACCTTAGTGGGACTGATTTAGCTAAATATCTATTTACTAATTCTCCCAACGCATTCCATTTCTTGGATCCTGCTGATATAGAAACAAGAAAAGATGAATTTAGAGACATGTTGAATAGTTTGAATAACACAATTGACGTTCTAAGTATTAATGAAAACGAATGCACTTCCCTCTTAAAGGCGTGTAACCTTGATTCTGAGTTGTCTCTTAATTTACATGATATTGGCAATATCAAGCAAGCTGTAAAATTGTTGTCGTCCGAATTTGGACTTGAGATTGATCTTCACACAAGGATCGGTGGAGCATGGTCTGATGGAAAGGATACACAATTTTCTAAATCATTCAATGTAGTTCCTAAGAAGCTAACGGGATCTGGGGATTGTTGGGATGCTGCAGATCTTGTGGGATATTTGGCACATCTAGATGCAAATGAAAGATTATTGTTTTCAAACGCATATGCATCATTATATATTGGAAGAAGTGAATTTGAACCTCCAACAATAGATGAGGCAGTAAATCTTGCTCAAAAAAGCTTTTAATAATTTATTGTGGTTCTATCGTAGCGGGAGGCTTGCTTGATACTGAATAAGTAACCCAAGTAACTCCATTAACTTCATTGGTTATCCTGTTGCTAATTTTAGAGATCAAATCATAAGGTATTCTAGACCAATCCGCTGTCATGGCATCTAATGATTCAACTATCCTAATGGTTACTATATGACCATATACTCTTTCATCTCCAAGTACACCAACCGCAAGATCATCCCCAACGGCGGCATATGCTTGCCATACCTTATCATACCAGCCTGAAATCATTAATTCACTCTCAACAATACTGCTGGCATGTCTTACAATTCTAATTTTATCATTGGTGACTTCCCCAATAATTCTCACTGCCAATCCCGGACCAGGAAATGGATGTCTCTTAATGAATTCATTTGGTATATCCAACAAGATAGCTATTTTTCTTACTTCGTCTTTGTACAAACTTCTGAAGGGTTCTAGGACTTTCAAATTTAGCCAAGCTGGTAAACCTCCGACATTATGGTGCGTCTTAATCACAGCAGCCGGTCCCTTCGAAAAACCACTTTCAATGACGTCTGGATACAAAGTTCCTTGGGCAAGCCATTGAAATGGTCCGGAATCTTTTGTTACTTCCAAAAATACTTTAGCAAATTCCTCCCCAATGATCTTTCGCTTTTGTTCAGGATCACCAACGCCTTTTAATCTTGATAAGAATCGTTCTTCCGCGTCAATTGTAATAGTGTTAATACCAAGATGTTTGTGTATTAATTCAGGTACCAACGATTCTTCATTTAATCGCAATAATCCATTATTGACAAAGACACAAGTTAGATTTTTGGTTATTGCCTTGTTTAGTAGAACAGCTAGAGTCGTCGAGTCAATTCCGCCACTTATAGCGCACAGTACTCTATCATCTTGGACTTTGCCTCTGATATCTTTTATGGAAAAGTTAACAAAACCTTCCATCGTCCAATCTGGTTTTGCATTGCTAATAGAGTGGGAGAAATTTCTTAATATTCTATTTCCCTCTTCAGTGTGTGATACTTCTGGATGGAACTGGATACCATAAAATCTTCTATTTCGATTTGCTATTGCAGCAGAATGAGAATTATTCGTATGTGCTAATATGTTAAAATCATTTGGAATGACTTCAGCTGCATCAGCATGACTCATCCAACATCTTATTTTCTTATTTATTCCTTTAAACAAATCCAAATTATCATCAATTTCCAAATTGGCAAAACCATACTCCCGATTATCAAATCTTTTTATTTTTCCATCAAATTCTTTGACAATCAACTGGTGGCCATAGCAAATTCCCAGGATAGGTATTCCCATCTCAAAAATTTTATTGTCCGGTTTTGGAGAACCTTCCAAATATACACTTGAAGGACCACCAGACAGCACTATTCCCTTTGGCTGTAAATTTCTAATCAAGCCTATTGGTGAATTATAGGGCAAGAGTTCGCAATAAACATTTGATTCGCGAATTCGTCTACAGATCAGATGGCTGTATTGCGACCCAAAATCTAGTACTACAATTTTATCCATAAGCGCGTTAATTTCCTTTTTCTAACATTCTTGTAAATACCCACGTCGCTGTATTAAAAATCTCGTTTAGCCGTTCTCTTTCTCCATAATTTGAAATCATAACACTATTGATCTTCCCATTTTCATCATTATCTACTTTATAGTCAATGATTTCAGATTCAATTAGTTCGCCTTTTTGAACCTTTTCTCTGTCTTTCATCTTCATTCCGTCTAGGATACGGTTCAAGAAAAAAGTCTTGAAGGGGGGAGTATTAATATTCAAATTGATATCATCTACCAAAGCTATTCTTACATAGGTAGGAGTATATTCTGCATTTGAAATTAGGAGATTATCTTTTGCACGCTTCAAGGGTCTAATCTCTACACCTTGGGTATCGTCTTTTCTGTACTCATCACTTGGAGATTTCGTAACTGAATTTATTTTGGGTCTTTGCTGAGTAGTATCTTCTTCTTCTTCGTGAAGGGGCTGGTATTGTTGTGTACTTTTATTCTTCAAATTAGAAGCGGGGGATTCCAGATTCAATGCGCTTATGAAGCTAGTTTTTTTTAGCAAAGAATCAACTATTAATAGGGTATTACGGAGTTTATCGAGTTCCTCTTTTTTATTGGTAACTTCTTTGACTAACCATTCACGTACTTCTGCTGCGCGACGAATATCATCTTCTGAAAAGCTGGACATGACAGGTTTCAATATATCAAAAACATATAATAGTTTTTCACATTACTTTCAAGCGAACAGAGCTCTCATTTACATAACTTTGAGATGTCAAAAGACATCATAGAGATTTGATACCCTTTATTGCCGTAGCCGATTTGTTAACCAATTTGGATCTGGATTGTTTGGCTAGCATTTCAAGCAATCTTTTTGCAAACTTTAACTTTCTTCGCTTAAGGTCCATGTTAATATCCACGTCTTTATCGCTTGAGAATTTTCTTGGGGTGTTGTCAAAGTCCATACCCACCAAAGTAATGCTCTTTGCCTTCATTTCTTCGGCCAAAAAGACACCTCTATCCCCGTCAGTAAATCCTCCAAAATTATATACATTGTCAGCCGGCATTACTTGAGTCGTTCCTATTACTTTTCCAAATTTAGGAACATGTTTTTCCAAATTTTCCATATTATCGCCATGAGCATGGATTACCATTATTGCTCCCATTTTTTCAGCCATCCTAAGGTATTTTGGATTTCCATCAAGATCGGACACCACTATGTCTGGCTTAATTTTCTTATTCAACAAAATCTCGACCACACCATTGGAAGCTATTTTTGTGTATGTTTTATTCTTCTTGATAAACTCAATATTCTTGTCTAGACTGGGACCTGCCCCAATTACAAGTACTTGCTTTCCTTCTATTTTCTTTTGGAGCTTTGACACCTGCAATGCTTTTCTCTTTATCATTTGACTCAGCATTTCGGCTGCCTTTTGATCTTTTTCTGTGCTATATCCAAATTCATTCCTGATCTGTTGATAGAAAGGAAACCACTCTATGAATTTCACAATTAGAAATAAAAGAAGGTTCTTAATAGATTGTTTGATTCATCAATTCCTTTATTTTATAAAACTATTGTTTCTCACATTTTTTCCATGAATAACTACCAAGTAAATATAATCTAAGATATCAATGCGATTATGTTTGTACTAAAACAGCCATAACAATATCCAGTCAAAAGATCCCATTAAAAATGTCTATATTGCATATATTCGTGGTTCTGGGATAATTCGTAAAGATGTTTCTCGATTTGAGCTCCTTAGCTACCTCTATTGGAATAGGTGGGCTAGCAACCTCTGTAGGAATAGGAGGATTCTTGGGCTTCCTTATGGGCTATGCTATAAAGAAAATATTAAAAATAATCATAATTGTCGCTGGATTATTGGTCGGTATCTTGTATTATTTGCAATACAATGGACTTGTTTCACTTGATTGGTCAAAGTTAGAAGCTGCTTTGGGAAATGCTATGACTAATTTTAGTGGGTTTAATCTTAGCACTCCATTGTTGCCAGGAATAAGTGATCAAATCCTGGATGCCATATCAAATTCTGGTATTCCATTAACTGGAGGTTTTGCTGCGGGGTTTGCATTTGGATTTAGCAAAGGGTAGAAGATAATATCAAAGATGGATTTTTCTATAAAACCCATACATTATCGTGTAACAATTATAACTACATCTGCTGTCAAGTACCTAATATGAATAAAAAGACATCTGGAATGGTCTTTCCGGGTGAATATATAGCAGAAATTGAGGAATTTCAGGCCGGGAATAATACTTTCACCCTTGATGGTACTATCAGATCAACTGTATTAGGAAAAAAAGAATATGATTTTAAGAGGAGAACTATCAAAATTGCTCCAATTAACCCTCAGGATTTACCCAAAATAGGCGATGTCGTGATGGGATTTGTGGAAATGTTGTTCGGATCCATGATATCCGTCAAGTTAATTTCTGTTAATAACAAACCGTACAACTCAGGATTATCTGCCATTGCCTCAGCGAGAATGGGAAATAAGGGTGGATGGAATCGAGATCGATACAATAGGAAACCTAAATCGATTTATAGGTTTGGCGATATTATCCGGGGACAGATTACCAGTCTGATGAACTCTTCAATTCATCTCACGGTAGATGAAACCAATTTTGGTTTGTTGTATTCATTATGTCTGAACTGTGGTGGTGATACGGTTAAGATTGACAATGGTGTAAAATGTATAGAATGCAGCTGGTATGAAGAAAAGAGAGTGGCAAACGATTATGGTACTAGTCTCTTAAGGCCACCGATAAACACGGGTAAAGAAAATAGGATAAAATCTGCAAGACGATAAATTCTGCAAGAATACAAACAATCCTTCAGATAAAATTTTTAATACCTTTTCTGTATGCTAATAGATGGACGACGCACATTCGTTTACTGGCAAAAAAATAGAACCTCCACTTATTTCAAAGAATATGACAATATCGCAGTTGGTTGATTTTTTCGGATCAACAGGTTACAACGCAAGACGACTTTTCGAAGCAGCAAATATAATGAAACAAATGATTGATAACGGAAGTACCATCTGCTTAACTCTTGCAGGAGCGATGACCCCAATAGGAATGGGCAATACAATTAAGACACTTATTGAAAATGGATTTATAGATTGGATAGTTACAACTGGGGCCAACGTTTACCATGACTTACATTTTGCCTATGATTTACCCGTAAGGCAGGGTCATTTTCAGGTTGATGATGATGTACTTTTTTCGAAGCAAATCGTACGAATTTATGATGTATATATAAAAGAAATAGGCACTTTACAGGCACAAGACATTATTGTTCAAAGAGAAATAAAGAAAATAGGAAAGAGCCACTCTGAATCGTATTCTACTGCGGATATGTCACATAGTCTTGGTAAAGCAACTTACGAAAATTCAACAAACCCAGAAAAATCATTTCTTGCTGCGGCATACAAAAATGAGGTACCAGTCTTCATTCCTGCAATAAGTGATTCTTCCATAGGGCTAAATATGTTACCCTTACTATTTGAAGACGTTACTAGATTTCCAAATGTTATGCTGGATATAGCTGAATCAACTGCTATACTCTGGAAGAGTAAAGTTTCTGGTGGTATAGAATTAGGAGGAGGAGTTCCAAAAAATTTCTTCCAACAGACAGGACCTGCACTATACCAAATCTTGAAGTTAAAGGACGGGGGACATGATTATGTAATACAAATCACTGATGCGCGACCTGATACAGGTGGTTTATCTGGTGCAACTATACAAGAAGGAAAGAGCTGGGGCAAAATAAAAACCTCTCATAAAAACAATGTAATAGTTTATGGAGATTCTTCAATTTGCTTTCCAATACTAGGAGCTTATGTATTATCGGAATGCAAAAAACGGTCGACAAAGAGGTTATATTCAAAGAAAAACGCCTGGGTCGAAAAGATGAAAAAAGAATACCTGAAAGATAAATAACTTAAGTTATAAACCCAAATTCATTCAACATAGAAAGGTTGGCATTTTTTAATCAGTTTTGGTGTTCAGATAACACCTCAATTACTGAGTATTGTCAGCCTTCACCGTTATGCCCATGTTGAAAACCATTACGGCGTCGTATATATCGTATTCGTGATATTTAACTATATTCAAAACTAACCATGTTGACTATATGCTAAACTACTCATGTCACTTTCTGCAGATTGTACTTCACGATGTATACGTGATCAGTAAAATATTAAAGACGAGTTACAAAATAATGATGAAAAGAAATAATGTTAAATTATTCAAATATTAAATTAGGAAAATGGAATCTCTATGATTTAGTCGATGATAGGTCAACAAGTACACTTGCAAATTTGGTTAACGACATCAAAAAAGATGTGAGGGAATTTGAAGATAATCGACAAATTCTAAAAGCAAATCTAGACGCCTCAAGTTTTGAAGGACTGGTTCATAAGCTTGAGAATATTACGGAAGCTATCAACACAGTGAATAGTTTTGCCCAGCTAAAATACGCCGCTGA
>Ga0193738_1000384_pt1 | contig 24441 bp, 26 predicted proteins | sample L2a1metaG_FD_144927 | JGI IMG/M metagenome (GOLD analysis project Ga0193738, IMG submission 144927) | Soil microbial communities from a riparian zone of the East river system, Colorado, United States - L2a1 | ecosystem: Environmental > Terrestrial > Soil > Riparian zone | place: USA: East River... | reverse complement strand
GGTTGTTGCTCGAGCCTTGGTCCAACCCTCATAGCTTCCATAGGCATGAGTGATTGGGCGCTTTTTTGGCTCCTCATATCGTGTTACCACGATATAAAAGGGGCGTAATTTGGATGGTGCCATTGTTTTCAACTCCTTAGATAATCGATTGCATTGCTATAGCATAATCATATCAACGCCTAGCGAGAGGTCAAGGCGCGGAGAATCTCTAGGTATTCTTCGTTATGCCGGCGCACCAATTCAGCAACTGCTTTACGTTGGGTCATTCGTCGCTCTCGATTTCCCTCAGCTACCTTCCTCTTGTACACTCGGTTGGGCTCAAGTTGATATTCACTCTTGGCGAGTCGACATGGTCCACAAGGTGATTCACCCATTCGATAGTGGGCCTGTGCCCCATTGTAAGTTCCATGTTCAATGGGCTTGGTAAGTTTCTTAACTCTAGGCTTAGGCACCCTTGTACTCCAACTCAAAGTTATAAACCTGCTCGGGGGTGAGTTCTTTCTTGTCACCCCAGTGCTGACCGACTGAGACATCGGCAATGATCGGAATGTCGACTACTGTACCGAACTTTTTGTACACCAGATCCATGTTCTCCATGGTATCCTTGAGAATAGGCAGTGCCGATTTCAGGTGGTCATCACGTACTTCATAGTTAATCGCATCATGCACCAGACCAAGGCAGTGACCTTGAATCTTGTACTTCTTGAACAACCTGTTCGTTTCGATCATGCTGATGACTGCCATGTCGGAGGCGAACCCCTGTACCGGAGAGTTGATCGCCTGTCGTTCAGCTTCAGCGCGCACCCCCTGATCGGGTGAGTAGATGTCAGGGAGATGCCGGATACGTCCTAGCGGACTTACGACGCGACCATACTCATTGACTAGTCGTCGCTGTCGAGCATGCCAGGGGAGCAATTTTGGATACAGTTCGAAGTATGCTTTGCGAGCGTTTTGTGCTTCTTCTTCAGTGAATACTGAACCGTAGTTGCTGAATGCAGTATGAATGAACTTGCGCCAACCCATACCGTAGAGAAAGCCGAAGTTGATGGGCTTGCCCACTACCTTGCGGATTTCCTTGGTGACTTCCGACTCGGGAAGCCCTGTAACTCGTGCTGCAGTTGAAAGATGGATGTCAGCGCCGATAGAGTACAAGTGCTTCATTGTAGTTTCATCAGCGAGCATCGCCGCTACCCTGAGCTCGATTTGAGAGTAGTCAGCCTCTACGAATGTCCAGCCGGGGGGAGCGCCGAACAGTCCTCGAATAAACGGATCGCGCGGCACTTGTTGAAGATTGACGCCTCGGACTTTACCACGAGAACCGCTAATCTTATCTGGGTCATCCTTTCCTGAAGAGAGTCGTCCCGTGACGGTACCGGCCAACTTGAAAGTTGTATGGATTCGGTGATCTTCATCGTATAACTCCTCGTAGGGGTTGAAGAAACTGGAGAGGTGCTTCTGTGCAGTTACTCGATCAAGCATACCCTGAAGTGCAGGGTGTTTGGTGTCTTCATACAGCTGCATGATGACATCCTCAGCCATGCTAGGGTCACCGGGCGAGCCATCCTGCTTTTTCTTGCCTCGTTCAAGCACGGGCATCTCGAGCCACTCGAAGAGCATCCATCGTGCAAACTTGCTGGCATTGAAGTTCTCAAGCAGATCGATTCGCTTGTCCATCGTCTTTAGATGACGAATGGTGTGGGGCCAAAGTTCACTGCCCGGTTCAGGCAATTCGGCTGCCTCACGAATCCGCTGTTCAATTTCCTTTAGCTTCTGTACCGCAATCGGCTTGCGTTCCTTCAGTCGTCGGATATCGATCCAAATGCCTCGGATCTCAGAGTCGATTAGGTCTCTTTGTGCCGGCATCGTCTCGAATGCGAAGATGCGCGCCAGTCGAGGTTGTTCGGCAAGTTCCTCCACCAGTTGCTTCTTCACAAAGAACATGTACCAAGTATCGAGAACATTGTAATGCAGTACTTCTTCAAGCGGCGTATTCAGTAGGCTACCCGTGTCGATACCCCATGCCTCAACTCCGAGTCGTGCCATTGCCTGGGGCTTTAGCCCCTTCTGCACGTTCTCATTTAGCAGATGGATCGCAAGCATTGTATCAAACGTTGGATAGAGTTTAACTCCAGACCAAATCAACCACTTGCAGTCGAAGGTACTGTTGTGTGCGACAACCTTCTCAATGTTGGTACAGTGTTTGCCCATGATTCGTAAGACTTCACGCCATCGTGATCGCCAAGGCGACTGAGGATGATAGAGCGGGAGGGCGAATACTGCTCTAGCCTTTGTGCCATCGGGTCTGGTAACCACACAAGTGGCGGCCAAGCTGACCATGTTTGCTTCATCTTTGTAGTACTCCCCTCGATCGGTCTCAATGTCAATGTAGATCTCCTCAGTTATATCGAGGATCTTCAGCATTTTGTTGAGCTTCTCCTTAGTATCTACTGTGAGATACGTTGGATCGGGAATGCCAGAAGCACGGCCCCTCACCTTGTTGGCGAAGAGTCGAAGATCAGCCATGTATCCATTGAGCATGCCCGGATTACGATTGACTGCCGCCGGTGAGAGAGTCGACATCACTGTCGCGCCACGAGCTTCGTAAAACTTACCTCGGTACTTTGTGATGCCTGACTTACCGACGATGACCTGTAGTGACTCATTGCCGAGTGCCAGGATATACTCAGGTTCGATTTCCTCAAGCTCGGGAATCAAATACTGAGCAGCATGCTCTTTCAGCTGCTTAGTTGTGAGCGAGGTATCGAAGTCTGTGCACTTGATGACCGGAGTGAAATAGATATCACTGGTATTTAGCCCTAGCTCAGTGAGCTGCGCTTCCAAACCGGCGAGGAACTTACCCGACGCACGCCGATTTGTAACAACTGCTATCCTTGCACTCTTAGGCCCAGTAGCAAATGACCAAACTGCATGATCGCCGCAATGGTCACATTGCTCATCCGGGTCATATATCATACTTCTATCCTATCCGACATCATCGCTCATGTCAAACACCTCAAGCCCGGCCTGTTCAAGCAATTCCACACCCTCAGTCAGGCGGTAAGGGATCTTGAAGAACACTCGCTTGATACCAGCATTGATGATCGAACGCGCACAGTTGGCGCATGGTGCATGGGTACAATGCAGATCGCCACCCTCGAGTGCAAGACCATACTTGGCGGCGAATGCGATGGCATTCTGCTCAGCATGCACGGCCACCTGACAACCAGAAACTACGATCTCCGTAGGTTGAATCTGCATTATCTGACCCGGTGCTGACGACCATTCAATGTTCTCAAGCACCTCGTGACCCAGCTCGTATCGAAACTGTTCTGCAGTGTGGTCACAATGGGGTAGACCTGAGGGAGCGCCGTTATACCCGGTGGCGATGATTCGAGCATCTCGGCTGACCACCGCTCCGACTTGACCTCGGCTGCAGGTTCCCCGCTTAGCGACTACTGATGCAATCTGCATCAGCATTATATCTCGTGTAATTCTCAGAACCATGTCTTGCCCTCTCGCTCCCAGAACTCGATCATCGGGATGTCCCCGTCGAAGATGTGCATGTTGGCGGTGTGGAAGATTAGATTGCCCACTCGGAGGGGATCGGGCTGCGGGTCGTTGAAGTTGTACCCCACCATGATCTGGTGGCTCAGGATCTGCTCGACCATCCACTGCATGAGTCGACCTGCGAGGTAGACATCATCCTGGAAGTGCCGGAGCAAATCAGTCGAACGCATGAAGTACGACATATCAAGTTTGCCATCGCGGATGATGAAGTGGTACCCGAGTGTGCAGGGAACCCGCTTGCCATGAACGGCACCCGTGTCTTCAGGGAACCAAATCGGAAGGTATGCCTGCCTAGTGTATGGTGATCGAACCAGCTGATTCACGACATCTCGAAGATCGCCATAGGCGAATCGAATCCCGTAGTGAGGACCACTCTCATGCTCAGGAACATGATCCATGTTGGCCTGCTTCGACCACATCCGCTCGGGATAGGTGTGTGAGAATGCTTCGCCTTCAGACTTGTGATCGGCGTTGGTCGTAGTGCCTTTCTTGGCGAACGGCCACCAGGCCTCGCTGGGGCTGGGATTCAGCGGGTCCCCGCTCACTCTCTCGAGGAAGTGATCCTCAGCCCATGGCATACGAGCCCCAGTGATCTCAGCAAGATGCTCTTGGTCTGCTGGGATGTGCATCTCGAAGGCAACATGCAGTAGCTCACGCATTGGCATCTCGATCTTCTGGGACTGCCATTCGCCGACTTCGACTTTAGGGGCTTCCTTGAGCTGGCGACGCAACTCGAGAAATCCCGCTTTGAATACGATTGGCTTGCCATCATTCAGGGTTATCATTTATCGGCCTCCTGTTGTGCCTAGGAATCACTCATCATCATCATCGTCGTCATTCATCTCACCGATGAAAGGTTCACCATATGAGCGCGAGATCGGCATACCAATCGCAGTAAAATCAAGGCTATCGACTTTTACTGAAGGCAGCAACTGGTAGCGCTTGAAGAATTCCTTTTGTTCTCCAAGCTTGGGCCCCTTTTTCCAGAAGCTCCACCCCTCAAACTGCTTAGCATACTCTTCTCCATACACTTCAGTATGGAATCGTCGAACAATACGACGGAACGTGTTGTAGGTCATGTCACCATAGGTTCGACCTGCGGTGTCTTCGCTGATGACCTTCCGAAGCCACTTGCGTGAGAGCTTGATCGCGGGGTGACGAACTACCTCGATTTTCTCTTCCTTGGTCAACTCAGTGGATTCTTCAATCAGGAACCGACGGTATTTCTTACGAAGCACTGGGTTCACATGATTCAGCATGTACGCAAGTGACTTGAAGTTGTGCCACTGGATCGCTTGGTTCACCCAAACGAATCGGAATTTGCTGACGTCCACGCCAAGTTCTTTGGCCAGATAACGTCCGACCATCCAGGCAACACCGAGGTCCAGCGCGCCAATATACCCGAGGTACGATGTACGGGAGTATAGAGTGATTTGGGGAGTAGGAAGAGCCTTGTAACTAATACCAAGCATACACGATCCCCATCGTCGCGTTTCCTTGTTTGTGTGACCAGTAGCGGCTCCGCCTCGGGGTTTGACGATCTTAGTACGCAAGACCGCAACCCCTCGGCCTCGAAGACCAATTCTTCCTGTACACTGGCCAATCCAGGCCTCCAATTCTTCGGGATCGATGTACTGCTTGACCATCATGGACCAGCGGGACTTAGTCAGCCATGCCGACTTGAAATCGAAGTCCCACACCATCGAATCAGCCTGTGCCATGACGTCATGAATCTGAACATCTACTGAAGAGATGACATCGAGTTCATCTTCCTTGGCATGGATAAGCGAGTCCGTGAGCTGATCGTACATCTCTGTCATAGTGGCCGCATGATACGTCCTCACGACTTAGTTCCAATCGCGGAGGACTTGACCCGATACCAAGCCGTGTTGGCGACATTGAGTCGATAGATACCTCCATTGACCTCACACTGAACAGCTAGTTCGCCAGGCTTGAGGTGCCAGCTATCGTTCGGCCCGGGCATGACGGTGTGGCACTTGACCGCCTCATCATCAAGGGCCCGTTTGCAGTTCGGGCACTTTCCATGTACTCCATCGTAGCCCTCTTCTTGGCGCTTGATGTTCTTGAGTCGCTTGGCCTTGTACTTTTCATAGAGCATCTCTGGCGTCATGTCGACTGCCATAGCGAGATTCATGAAAAAGTGAAAGGCATCCACCAGTTCGCCCTGTGCGGCCTCGAAGTTGATGTGACGGCTGGTTGCCCATGGCTTCCAACCAATCTCTCCCATGAACTCACTCAGTTCGTCGCCGATAGCAATGTGCATATCCTTGATGAACTCGATCCGATGGGGAAACTGCTCGTCCTCTACGTCAAGAGGAAACTCCATGATATCACTGGGGTGTGATCCATAGGTCTCTCGCTGCAGATTGCCCTGCAGCTCGAACATCTCACCGAGACGGTCGATGTAGTCGGATTCCTGGTCAGTCATGCTGCGGCCTTCCTGAGCATATGCTTGTTGATGGTATCGAACCAGATGTACTTCTCTTCCTGGGAGAAAGGCATCTTGTAGTTGTATAGATAGACCTCGGAACCAGCCAGGTTGAAGTCAAGGGCCGCGCGGTTGATGTATGCCGAGTAAATCGACTTGATCCGAGGCAGCACGACTTCGTTGTCCTCGTCATTCTCGAGGTTGTCCCGTACCACCTCGAACTCTGGCAGACAATAGATGATGATGGGCCCAAGCGCGTAGAACTTGGCCAATCGCGGACCGAGCCAAGCGATGTCGTCGAAGCCGGGATGCTGCTGATCGCGCAGAATAGGCCCATAAATGGTCTCGCTGATCAGGCGATAGCGATCGAAGATCGTGCGCTGGAAGCCCTCTTCAAGATTGTTGTCGACCCAGTCACGAAGATCGATCATCGCCTCTGTACGTTGAGTCACCACCCTCGGAGCGATGGGCATCTTGAGGTATTCGGAGAGCTCCCTCACGAGCGTTGATTTACCGGCTCCATCCGGACCTTCTACAATCAGCACCTTGTAGCCTTTCATTTCGTGTACTATGTAAATTTATCAGAAAAACCTTGTCGTGTCAATCCTCCAATTGAACTCCAAGCCTGAGCAGACGCTCGGGAGATTGAATCATTTTCTTGCCAATGTCACCGTCCTCCATCAGCGTTTCATGCTTCAAGAAATCGACCGTTCCAGCGGCCAAGTAGAATTCGTGGAAGGTGGGCTTATCGGAAAGAGCAATGCGGTCGCTGAATTGACGGAAGTTGACCCAGCTTGAGGGGAGGCTGTACCATTGGAGGATGCTGGCACAACTAAGATCGATGCTCTCTCCCGCAGCTGGTTGGCCGATGAAAATGGCTCCCCCTGAAACCCGTTTGAATTCATTAGGTATACCTCCTCGATCTTTCATCTTCACCCCACCATGAATGGTGAAGGTTGGTACTCCCAGCCTCTTTCCCACACCCAGCAAGCGAGCAATGTCAGCCTTGAAGAGTGCGCCGATAACTACCTTCTCGTCAGCTTCCATGAGATCCTCGAGACGGGATTCGATCATCCGAAGCTTTTCTGAACCGACGACTACGATCCGCCCTTTAGGGTATTCTTTGGTTGGCGATGTCTTCGTAATTCCCGACGTAATCTGCTGTAGGCGAAGCGTCTGGACCAGCTTGATACTGGCCTCAGTGATCTCACCAGTTCGGATACGAGCAACCATGTCATTTGCCATCTGGTCGTAGAGTTCGGCAGATTCTTCCAAAGGTACGGGGATGATTTGCGGAGTGACCTTGGGAAGATCATAGCATTCCTCTCGAGTGATGCTGTACGAATCCTTGTGGATTTGGGTGTGGAGATGACGCTCATTACGAGCTCCGGTCCACTTCTCGTACCGCTCTTTTTTGACCCATCGACCATAGCGGTGCTTGAATTCACCGAACGTCAGCGCGGCGAAACGATCAGGGTTGAGAAATTCCCATTGACTATAGATGTCGAAAAGTCGCTTGCTCTTGGTTACTACCGTGCCGGTCATGATAACTCGGTAGTCGGCTAGAGGGCCAAGACTATGAAGAGCCGTTGACTTCTTGGCACTAGGAGATTTGATGCGGTGGCTTTCATCGAGTACGATCAACTGGGGTCCCCATGCCTTGAATTGCTTCTTCATGGCAAATCGACCTCCTACCGACTTTGACCGAAGTTTGTTACCTTCTGCGTCGGTGATGTACTGACCTTTCTGCGGTCCACTGCGATGAGTACGGAAGGCCCCTGGTACGCTAAAGGCATCGTAATTGATCAATACGATGTCGAGAATGTCCTGACCATACCGAGGCAGTTCATTTTTTCTACGACCCTTGCGATCCCAAATGGTTAGCCGATACTTGTATGGCATGTTCTCCTTGAGCTGTTCTTTCCACACCTCAATCGCAACAACTGGGCCGACCACGACAACTCGATTGACACCATGAAACTGATGGAGAATGGCCATGTAGTCGATGACTACCTTGGTCTTACCCGTTCGGGGCTCCATCAGCAGAGCACCACCCCAGCCATTTTTCAGCAACTTCTTCAGGGCTGCAACTTGGTGGTGATAGGGACGTTTCTTATACCTATAGATACTATCGCCGCTCATGCGACTGGCCACCAATACCCTTCCTCAGGCTTTTCTTTCCAGCCATATTTACCATAGTGCTCGGGATCTTTGTGTAGTAGATTTGCACGATGTGCCGAATGGAATCGCTTCAACCCTAACCAAGGGGGAGGAGATTCATCGAACTCAAAGCCGAAGAGAATCAACATGCGGTAGGTCTTCTCGAGACAAGTATCTTTGTATCCTCGACGAATCCATTCCTCGCACATTGCCGTCTGGTATTCGAAAAGTTGCTGCTCATGTCCCCGCCACATCTTCGTAGCGGGATGATTGCCCCAGGCGATGTTTGCTGTGTCGGTATGGACCTGCAACTTGACAAGAGCGGCCATGATCTGAATGACTTCAACTCTTTGTTTGCTTAGCAGTTTAGTGTCCAGTACACGAGCACTTTGTCGGAAGTCTTTGTATGGCAGAAATGTCTGCATTACTCCTCGAATCCTCCAGCACCAAGTGATGGTGCACTTAGGCCGACAGTATAAAACCCCATTGGCTGAGGGGCGTGACCAGCCCTACCTATACTATATAGGGGGGGATCGATGATGTCAACTGGCTTGAGTAGATTACGGAGGAAGCTCATGACCGGAGCAGGTTTCTTGCATACTGTGCAGACTACCCAACCGAACTTGCGACCGATCTTAGTGGTAGCGGGTTGACCTCGTTCAGTAACCCATGTTCCACATTTGCAGAAATCGGGACCGGGTCGTGAGAAAAAACCTACGACGCGAAACCTCTTGCCGGCTTGAGTCGCTTGATTGATCTGCGCGCGTAGACGTTCCGCCGCGGCTTCATCATCGAACTCGATGAGGAGATACCGGCCTGCCATTGAAACTCCTATGGGAATGTAGTCGAATTGCTATACCTCAATACTATATATACAGCAGCGCCTTGTCAAGGCTGCCCCTCCGACCTTGACAATATGCGCGGCAGCTATTAGTGTAATTGATGCATCACCCACCAGCCACCGAGGAAAAGGAAAGACAAGATGGCAACGAAGGCAAAGAACACCAAGGCCGCCACCAAGGCGACGCCTGCAAAGCCCGCCCCCAAGGTCGCCGCACCCGTCGAAGACGAGATCTTCGGCGTCGCCGATGTCGCCCAGCTCATCGAGGTCAAGTTCGGCAAGGTCGTCAAGACCCGTGACCTGCGTACCCTTCTGCGGAAGATGGCCCGCGATGGCCGACTCGACCGCGAGATCGTCGCCGGCAACCGCGATCGCTGGGTCTGGTCCGGCCCCGAAGATGCCGAGGTCGAAAAGATCCTCGACGCCTACGAAGCCGGCGAGCTCGAGGCAGACAAGAAGGAGAAGCTCGACGCGCTGAAGGCCCGGAAGGCCGAGCAGCGGGCTGCCAAGAAGGCGGCTGAGGCCGAGGCCGAGGACGACGACGAGGAACTCGAGGAGGAGTAACCCTCCGCCGGCAACACCTCTGGGTCCCTGCATACCGATTCAGTGCAGGGGCCCTAGTCGTGTGTCAAAATTGCCTTGACCTTATGACGGGGTAGTGGTAGCATATAAATATGACGAACCAACGCGACGCCCGCAATCACTCCAAGGGCTACATGGAGGCACTTCGAGACATCACCATCGCATTGAACATCGGAGGTGAGGAACAGGCTCGAGAGTGGATCTGGAACAACATCAATCGTAATGACCCTCGAGTCATTGAGAACTTTAACAAGGAGTGCCTGCCTTGCATCGATGCCGATACGGCGGGCAATGAGCTCCCGCACACTCACATCTATTCGCCTCGATTTGGCGAATGATCAATCACCCGCGCGACTGATTCTGAGTGATTTGGGAGCTCTCCAGGCATGCGCTACGGGCATGACTCGATTGATTGTGCGATCAAGTGATCGTGATTTCTTCAGCTGGAACGACTGCCGCCATTGCCACTTCAAATGCTTTCTGTTGTTCTGTGTCTTTGACCACCTGACGAATGATCTTTGCCGCAGTCGCTTTGGCAAAAGCCCCTTTGTTTCCATCGGTGTCGACATACCCTCCATAAAGACAAAGGGCATCTACGACTCGACTGAGCTTGTCATCGGGGATGGTCAATGAGATACTAGCCATTACTACTCCTTAGGGTCCGAGAGGTGGTCCTACATACTCAAGGGTGAAAGCACTAGCATTGCCAGTAGCAGACCAAGCCCCAAGAGCTAGGGCTGACAATGCCCAAAGTTTAAAGTAATCCCCTACAGCAAAGTTGTCATCTACAATGGGATTGGCTTCACAATAGTTCTGAACATGGCCTGATCCGTCTCTACCTCGCAAAGCATAGGGAAGAGTAGGAGTTGCACCAGTACTAACCATAAAACCGGCAAACAGACCTGACCCACCAAAGGCAGTTACATTTGCATGTACTCTATAACGACCTGCAAGTCCAACTGCCCATCCATCGTTATAAGCGGCCATGTTAACTAAACGTCGTGCATCCCAGAAGGTGTTTGCTGACAGGTCTGTGTATGCTGCATGTGAGATATTACCAGCATTAGTACTTCTGATAACGTTACCGAAGGGCAAAGCACCCTCAATTGGATACCACCCAGCAGATGAAGCACCTACGGGATTAGACCCTGAATTATACAAAGCAAAGTACTGTTCCACCCACTGCTTATCACTGCGGAAAACTCGAATACCTTGAGTGGGTGAAGGATAGACCACATCTCGAGCCGCCGCAGAGGCAAAGATTCTAGGCGCCTTCACCAACATTGCCTGCCAGTTAGTTCCATCAAACAGGGGCATGGCCCCATTCACTTGATCTGCTGGTTCTACTCCAAGTACCCGTCGACCATCATCCTGGTAGATAGCACCCAAGACATCGAGCATGCCATCCTGACGATACTTTCCCACACCCATGCCGAGTGCGCCATCCCAGTGCTGGAAGATGGCAGCAGTAGCAATGGTAAACTCAATGGCTGAGGTAGCAAAGTCATCGATGACTTCTACTCGGAATTCCCAAGCATCTTCGATTGCATAGGAAGTAGCGAGATAGTAGCTATTGAATGTGATGCCGCCTGGAGTCTGAGTAGTCTTGAGGGTCCAAGTACCACTTCCTCGAATTCGACTATATACCTTATAGACTAGAGCATTACGCTGAGTGCTAACAATCAAAGATTGGACAGCAGCATTGATGTTGACTCGAATGTTAGTTCCCTCATCATCAGGAGTACCACCAGCCAAAGCTCGTTGTCCTGTGATAGCGGTGATGACGGGGGGAGCATAAGCAAGTACTGTAATGTTTACAGTCTTTTGTTTAGTTCGACCTCTAGAGTCAGTAATTGTAGCAACAATCGGAACTGTACCGCTAGTCGCCAAGGGTGTGGGAGTTTGTCCGCTTACCGCATTGATAGTCTGTCCAGCGACCTCGATTTTATAAGCGGTAATAGTAGAACCATGAATCCCAGCAGCTCCAGTAATTGCCAAGTTCAGTTTAGAGATACCCTGAACATATCCCCCGATATTTGCTGCTACTCCCGCTACTGCTTCAACATTAGTAACTGTTGTGAAATCTGGAACTACTGATGCTGGTGCTTCAAGAATGAAGCTAGAATCCATAGCTCCAATCCATGTAGCACCATTATACGTAGTTACACGAATGATTCCCGGTCCAGTAGTAGAGTTTGGAATCTGACTCAGAGTAGAAAGGGGTACATTTATGCTTACTGAAGTACCTAGTCCAGTTCCGACCAGAACCCACCCAGTTGAACCAACAGAGTAGTGAACAGTATGAGTAAAGCTGGCAGAGGCACGGGGAAGATTGAGAGTTTTAGCTACCCCTGCAATAGCATTTCCCGGTACTGCCCAAGTCCCTATTGTTGCTCGAGGAATAGTAGTAAGACTTAGTGATCCACCAGCACTGGCAAACCCGAGATACCCAGAAGGGTCACTGGCATCAGCATAAGTAGAAAGGGTCATAGTGCCATCGGCATTATGAGAGTAAGTGGTAGTGGCACTCGCAATGAATATAGAACCACCGATGCCTACAGAAGTAAAATCATAGGTCCAAGAGCCTGACCAAACAGCTCCGTTGATATTGACATACCAATAGGCAGGATTACTATTCCATGCAGTAGTGTTACCAGTTTTGATGGCGATAAGAGACCAGCTAACCTGAGACCAGTTACCCTCAATACTTTGGGCGCCTTGGTTAACCTCAAGTCTCAGCGTGATCGGTCGTCCGCTGAAGCCACCATCATAGATCGCCATGCTAGAGAGCCCTCACTACTGTGCCATCAGAATACTTCTCGATTTGGTGATTACCCAAGATAACCTTCTCAACTACCATGTTATTGACATACATCGTACCTGAGTTCCAGTACGAGACAACATTCCCATTCTCCATCATATCAATACTGTCGTTATCAATATGTACCGCAAAGGGGCTTCCTGGAGAAGAAATGGTAGCTCCACTAGGCCCAAAGGCATAGTAAGTTTGCATTGCTTCTACTTGACCAACAGTATTATTTACATCATCAGTAACTGTACTAAGTTGACCGGAGATGATGTTGACGGTATCATTGGCTGAAATATCAAGATCTTGACCAACCAGGGGAGAAAGGTGATTGGTTTGAACTGCTCCCGATTGGATGCTATTAGCAGTAACTGCATCTACTGCCAATTTCTCTGCAGTGATTGCTCCAGCTTGAATTTTCTCAGCACTGATGGCGTTTGCCTGAATCTTGTCTGCAGCAATTGCTCCCGCTTGAATCTTTTCTGCGGTAACCGCTGCGGCGCCAATCTTGTTGGCGATAATCGCGCCATCTTCAATAAGCACTGCAGGCAACTGCTTAGCAAAAGCTACATCATCAAGAAGATAGACGCTTACGTTATTAGTGTCTCGAATCATGATCCGGGGACGAGCGAACTTTGCTCCTGCCGGCACAATCCAAACACCCGAAACATAGGTATATGTAGCACCGAGTACAGGCGTTGAAGCGATAGCTACTGCAGTACTTGTAGTTGCCTCAACAGTACCATGAACTACTGAGAGCTCAAGACCTCCATCAACGGTAGTTCCAGCACCTTCTGCTCGGACCCAACCTCCGAAAACCCATCGCTGACCAGCTTCTACTGCGACAGCGTTCTGATGTCGTGTGGCCTCATATGCTGAAGCAACAGCCTTGAATCTCATAACTCGAGACCCAGTACGAGGAGTAGTGGTAACGTTTGTTACGTTAGCTGTAGCAAGATTCCACACCGAGCTATTCTGAGCCTCGAAACTCGGGTCTTCGAGCATATTTGTGAGATCGGAACTGATCAGCAGCTTAGAAGTAGAGATCGTATGTGCTTGAATACGAGCAGCCGCAAGGAATCCAGCAGTAATAGTTCCTGCATCCAGATTGGTAATCGCAGCATCTGTAATGGTACGTGCTACCCAGTTACCTGCACTAACCTCGTAGATCCCAATAATCTGATTGCCGCCATCTCGACGATACCAAAGATCGCCCGTTGAATATCCGGTGGCAGGGTTAGTAGGAGCAACGGTGGACCAAACTACTTTGCTTTTACCATTGGCAATGATGAGAGCTTCATCAGCATCTTCAGCGGCTTGATCTGCCAGCAGAAAAGCATCATCAGCAACATCCTGAGCTGCTGCTGCAGCTGCGGTGGCGGCATCTACAGCATCTGTAACATCCTGAGCAAGATCACCCAGGTTTACCCCTACAATTACGATGCTGGCGATTGCAGAGACTGGTGAGGCAATTCCTACACCATCAACTGCAATCAGCTTTACGAAATAATCCTCACCGAGTGTAAGGCCGGGGATAACAATCTGACCTCCACCTCGCTGAAGAGCAGGACCCATTTGAACATAAGTACCGACTGAAGTTGGTGAGACAGTGGCATAGACATACCGGAACTGAGGAGGAGGATCAATAGGGGAACCACCATTGTTAAGTTTGCCATCCCACTTCACGATCAGCAAACCAGACTCACTGGAAAGGATGGGGATGGTGGGCGCAAGCATGGGCGCAGTCGGACCTATGGGAGTGTGGACCTCATTAGCACTCCAGGCACCCTCATTACCAACAGAGTTGATTGCTCGAACCCGATAAGTCCATTCCTGTCCAGGGGTAAATCCATCCATCTCAGCAGTAGTACCTACGATGGTTGTAAGATGACGATCTCCGGCAAGACCTAGTAGAGTGGGGTAACCCCAAACTTGATACTCAACTACGGTTGCTGGAGTACCATTTGTGTTAAGTGTAACTGCAGTCCAGGTCAAAGTCACTTTGGAAGTCGGATAAACTCCATTAGAAGACCAAGTACCAACTGATGTAGAATCAATTGTAGAAGGTGCTGCCGGTGTAGTAACTGGAACAGGTGCGGGAGGGATGATAATTGGATTACCACCGACAGCAGGAGTAGTACTGGAATTACTAAGCCCAGCACCTGATCCCCCTCCGGTAGACTTGTTGATGAAGTTAGCGACCTTCTCTTCATACGTCTGGAAGACTGTGTCAAATTCCAGAGTATAAAGAGCTTCGCCCATCTCACCCTCTTCTACCGAGATCGAGATAACTCGGCGGGGTACAAGTTGATTATCCTTATTGGGAGCAATAACCCAGTCACCCTCGTTGAAATCACGGTAGGGAATAAACTGAGAACCAATAATGACTTCGTATGAGGCACCCTCTTCGGGGGTAGATCGCTGGTTAAAGACAAGTTGAGCCAATGACTGTGAAATTTCTGGTGAAGCATTGGTATCTAGCTTACCCTCAATACGACCATAGAGCCCGATAGAGGTAGAATCTTCTTCCTCCAGCCACCCACTCTCAGTGCGAATACCGAGAGCATTTTTGATCTTTCCCACACCCTCAAGCTCAGCCAGCTTCAGGTTCTTACCGCGCTCGAAGATGATCGGTGGATCGCCGGTAACATCGAGAATCAAGGGAGTTGCGGTTGAGGAAGAAGCGTTGACTGTTCCATTCCAACCAACATTAGTGAATGTATTATCCTCTGGGGTATTACCATCGAAAATAAGGCCACTATAAGCACCAAGGGTCACTACTACGGTATCAACATCAATAGTATCACCGATCTGCTGACCCGCAGCTGAGCTTATCAATAGCCCAGTTGAAACGCTTGAAGCTCCTCCAACAGTTACTGTTGTATTTACCTCAGTCCATTCACCCACTGGAAAAGTTGTAGCCACTCCACTAGTACCTCGAATTCGAGGGGTCATTATCATAGTACGATGGTTGGGACGAACCCTCATGATCATCGTGCCAGGAACGCCAGACGTAGAGTTTTGTGCTGTTACTTGAATACCAACGGCAACTCCCGCTTGGGTTATTTGAGTACGCATACCATATGCGCCCGAATAAGCAGCTGCAGGATCTTGCCATGAAATTCGAGGAGAGGTAGTTGACCCAATACCTGTTGGCACAGGCATGGTGGGGCCATCTGGGGTAACAACGGTACCAGTAGCCGCTTCGAATGAGGGGTTCTGTGCCAGGTTTGTAACTGGAGTACCAGCGATGGTACTAAATTCTGTGCGGTTCACTCCTCGCTGAGGCACCGCATGAATCTCCATAGTTGCAACGTCAAACCAGAGATCAATACCAATTTCTTCGAGCTTGCTTACCACTGAGAGATAAGACTCTTGAATCTCGAATGACCAGTCCAGCTTAGTCAGCCAAGGGTTACCATCCGAATCATGGGTTGCAGTAAAACTGGGAGTAAACCACTGAGGGAAAAGTACACCTCGATCAGCTGCCTCATCAAACAACTTCAGCAAAACTTCTCCAGCGGCCCACCCAGGAGCTTGAGGGGGATTGATATAAGCTTGCCATTGAGCGTGAGTACGTGAACGATCAATTACAGTCTCAGCATCGCCATCGTTTCTGACAAGAGCCATGAGCAAAGCTGAGGGGTTGTGGCCAGCGTATTCTCCATTTGGTGTTCCATTGGCTACTGTGAAAGCCAAAACATGGTCACCAATGCTAAGATCAAGACTTAGCTTTGTGGCCTTATGCCAAGCATCCAGGCTGCTTTCTTCCTGAGATGCAAGCAATTCCCCATCAAGCCAAATGGTCAGGAAGTTATCTCCAGCAGCATACACTGCATATGAACCAGGATTCGTGATATTGAATTCATACCGGAAGTAGCATGCCTGCAAAGGCATGATGAAAGAGTAAGGAGTACCCCAAATCCAATATGCTCCCGTGTTAGGGGGAAAGTCAGTAGGATATTGACCCCATGGACTGCTAGTCTCATATGCAAGACTAAGCTGGAAAACATCATTCCAGTTTGCCTCATTGTACCAAGCACCTCGCTCAGAGGCAAAGTTAAACGCTCTAGTGTCACCGGAGTTAGGTTGAAGCCCAGTGGAAGGCGAGACAGTAGCATCATCCAGCAGAATCTTGATACCCTCGCCAATAACCTCTATAACTTCTTGGGCTTTTTCGCCCACCGTAATCGTAGTAGCTTTTTGTTTACCAACGAGAAATCCACCAACAATAAGATCGTCAATAACAATCTTCACCATGTTACGGTACTCGAGCAGCTCCCAATTCTTCTGTGCTCGCTCGAGAGGAATAAAGAATGAACCACTGCCGGTTGACTTGAGCTGGTTCATAAACTGAGGCTGAAATCTAACGGGCAAGACACCCAGGAAGTTATCGGGGTCGTTATACTTGTATACCCTCAGTTCAATCACAACCAAGCTCCTTTCGCATTCAGTGTAATAACGCCACCGCCCGTTGGAGTATCTTCAATCCGTTGGATGTCGTTGATACCCGGATTCATGCCAAACCAGAAGGGATCACCTAAGTGAGTCATCAATGAAGAGATATCATTTTGTCCGCCTCCATCGACCAAGCGGAGAGCCTCCCACTTATTGACCTGGGCCTTCATCATCTCATTGCTGGCTGTCGTCCGAAGCATCTTCATCGATTGGCCATTCGTATGGTTGATCAGCTGAAGCGGCCCACGAGGTCCGTCAATCACCCATTCGATGTTATGCGTGCGCGCATCGCCAGGCAAAGTATAGTCTGCTCTGAGGCTTGTCAGAGTGAAAGTTGTTGCAGCGCTGTCATAGAAGTAAGGATCAGCGAGCTTCAGATCAACTGTGAACTTGGCCCCATTGCGACCGATCATGGTCGGCTCGAGACCGCCAACAAATTCAGCCTTAGCAACTGCGAATCGCTGTACCCCTCCACGTCGAAATTGCTTACCAAGATCGAACTGACGTCCCGGTGTCCAAAGCAACTTAACTAGAGCCGCCCAGTTATCATCGAATGCATCTCGGGCACCTCCAACCGGAATTCCCCCATCGGCAGTTGAACCTTTGATCCACATCGTAAGGGTAAGCGTTCGACTACCAACGATCTTTGGTACCCATTCCTCACCAGGGCTATATGGAATCACCCTATCTTCACCCCGGAAGGGGGGAGGTGAAAGACGACCGGCAAGAGTTGAGATGTTCCAAGCCCACGTATTGAGCGACACACCATCAGCAGTCCAGTAGAGGTCGGTCGTATTTACCATGTTATAATCCTACCAGAAAGGCGACTTTGCGCATATTCTTTGGGAGACTGTCGGATGCAGGCTCAGGCTTCGGGTTATTAGTCTCGTACTTCTCGATGTTGATAGTATCCTTGTCGGCAATTTCTGCTAGCACGTCATTAAGCTGCGAGAGTTCAGCAGCAGTAGCAAGGTCAGTGCGGAGTGTGGAATCTAAAGCGACTCCAGTTTGAAGTTCACGGCTAGCGCGCATCGAGTCCAGAACTGCGCCATAGTCGGCATTCTTACCCCATCCCACACCCAGCTCAGCACCAGTTTCGTTGATGCCATTGCCCAGGCCCTGGATTACTCGAACCTGCTTGGCTAGTTGTTCAGTCTCATGGTTGACCACATCCATGATACTCCACATCGCCTCTTCAATATATGAGGGCGAGTGAATGCCAAGACCATCCTGGAAGCCTTCCCAAAGTCCAGCGGCGAAGTCACGTACCGCGTTAAAGGCCGCGCCAACAGCATCTCGGACTGCTCCAACTACTCGATCGAAGATACCCGAGACCAAACCAGGCAAACCATTGATTGCGTCACGGATACCATTGAAGATGTTCCGCGCAATACTGATCGCCTGGTTATAGGCGTTGGTAAAGAAAGTAACGACATTGTTAACTACCTGCTGGAAGAAGTTAGCAACTTGACCGGGAATCTGGGAAATGAAGCTAATGATTCCCGAGACAATACTGGCTGCGATGCTGATAGCATTGTTCCAAGCATCAGTCAACCAGGTAACAATGTTGTTGTAGATGTCGGCAAAGAACTGACCGATGATTCCCGGTAGTGCCTGGATGGTGGCAATAACAAAGGCCACAAATTGCGGGATGGTGACCATTGCCCACTGGACTATACCAACGCCCCAAGCGATGAGGTTGTTCCAAATATCTGCGAAGAACTGACCGATCTTACCTGGCAACTCGGAGAAGAATGTAATGACGCTGTTGATGAAGATTGGAACATTGGTGATAAGCCAAGTCGCAATCATGATGAAGAATCTAACGATTGTGCCGAGTAGAAGACCTAGAGCATAACCGATCATTCCAGGCAGCGCAGCGAAGAAAGCCCCGATCTTACCAGGCAGCTCTTGGAAGAAGGTGATTACACCAATGACGAAACTGGCGATACCATTGATGATGTTGTTCCAGAGATCAACGAAGAACTGTACAATGCCTTCCCAGTTTGCAATGATGATTCCAAGGGGATGCCATGTAAAGAAGGCATTCACGATCCAGTCGATCGCTCCCTCAAAGAATGAAACGATGTTGGTCCAGAGCTCACTGAAGAAGTCAGCAACTGCAGTCCAGACCGTGATCGCCACGTTGACGATGTTGTTCCAAGCCTCAGTCAAGAACTGAGTAAAGTTAGCCCAGATTTCTCGACCTAGTTCGGTCTGAGTGAAGAACCAGATGAGAGCTGCCACAATGGCAATGATCGCCACAATGATCAAGATGATGGGGTTAGCGAGCAAAGCAGCATTGAATGCCCAGAAGGCTCCAGTTACAATTTTGATACCAGCAGCCAGGAGTGTCCAGACAGGGCCCATCGCAGTAACTAGAGCGATGATGTTGAGGATAGCGCCACCGAAGATCCCCACCACTCCCACGATGGTCAAGATGACCCCGATGATGGCAAGAATCGCGACGATGGTAGTTTGTACACCCGAGGGCAGATCGAGGAATGCCTGAATCAAATCAGTGATACCCTGAATAATACCACGAGCAAAGTCCTGGAAACCAGAACCGCCTGAGATAAGAAGTGTATCAATATTACCGCGAAGAATCTCGATGTCACCACTCAGGTTGTCAAGTCGAGTACTGGCCACTTCCAAGGCTGTAGTCTTCTCGACTGCCGCAGCCATTTCTGAGAATCCTGCAGCACCCTCTCGCGTAAGTCCGATCGCGGTAGCGAGTGCGCGATTCTGGAAGATGGTCTCAAGGGCTGCCACCTTCTGCTTATCGGTGAGCCCTTCAGTCGCGTCCTGGAGAATCTGGAAGATATCGGCCAGCGGCTTAGCCTTGCCCTGAGCATCGAAGAACTTGTTTGCACCATCTTCAGTGATGATACCCAGTTCTCTCAGTGCAGCAGTAGCGGGCTTCGTTGCTCCGCCAAGGGAAACCAAGATCTGTCGAAGCGAAGTACCGGCAGTTGATCCTCGGATGCCAAACTTACCCAGAAGGGCAAGGGCTGTATTTACATCGTTGAAGGGAATACCAAGAGCGGAAGCAACTCCACCCACATACTTCAGTGAGACTCCAAGGTCCTCAATATCAACGATCGAGGCGTTAGCTGCACCGGCCAGTCGATCAGCAACCATGATTGCATCGCCAGCACCCAACCCGAAGGTCTGAACTGCAGACATGATGATCTTGGCTGCATTGTCAAGCGGAATATCAGCCGCAGCAGCAAGGTTTGCGACGCCCTCACCAATACCATTGATAATGTCTTCAGCACTAACGCCAGCCTTACCAAGCTCAACAAAGGAGTCAGCAATCTCATTTGCAGAGAAGATGGTATCGGCACCAAGTTCAAGAGCCTTCTCGCGCACTTCATCAAACATGCCCGCAGCTTCAGGGCCCGCGACTGCGGTAAAGTAATCGAGCTTGCGTTCGAACTCCGCAGCAGCACCCACTGCCATCAGGAAGCCAGCCTCAATGGCTATTCCCACACCAGCAATCGCGGCGCCCGTCGCCGTCATAGCAGCTGCACCCGTGTGCAGCGCGGTGATTGTCGTGATGTGTGCAGATCGTGCAGATGTATAAGCGGCGAGTGCTTGCTTGACATCCAGGATCATCTGACCCCGAATTGTACCTAGCGTTTCACCGACCATTACCTAGTCCTTACGAGAAGAGCACTGCAGGGTCCATATACTGGCCCTGTGTTTTCTCCGGAGTCAGGTACTTACCCATTACCCGCTTCCGAGCGGCTTCGGCTGATGCCTCACCCTTTTGCTTCTTCTGGCGTCCCGCCTTCTGAAGTTCTCCTTCGAGGAATGTACCCAGATACCATACGGCCTCATCGAGACAGTATGCCTCGTAACTACCTGGGGTCAAGCCCAGCTGCGAGCTGGGCGTCACGGACAGAGCTTGACTTTTCAGCCACAGCAACCATACTCTGGTCGTGTCGCTGACGAAATTCTTCCAGGTCGCGGGTACCCCCGGAGACCCACTGGAAGATAAACATCTTGTCGTCATAGGGAAGTTCATCGATGTAGAGGAGTTCATCTTCGCGAAGTTCCTCTGGATCCTCGACCCGATCGTCGGGATATTGCTCGTTGTGAGCGGCCACATCTTCTTCGGATGGTTCTGGTAGGAACTTGGGCTGAACGATGCACTTGATGGCAATGGCATTCATCATCTGCTTCATGCCATCTAGCATATCGTCGTCGATCGATCCATCTTTGCTCATCAGCTCCTCGGGTGAGGGCTGTTGACCTTTGGCGACCGAACGCTGAATGATGGCGAGCAGGGCATTCGGAATGTTCTTGGTATCCATGAATGCCAGCAGCCCGCCGGGGTTTCGCAGCTTGACGACAAGGCCAGAAGGCAGTTCCTGGATCCCGCCCATGCGAGTTTTGAAGTCGCGGGTCTGCGAGATACGCAGTTCTTCTGCCTTCTTACGAGTCTTCGAGTTAGCCACTGGGTCCTCCTGGGGATCATAGTGTGAGGTTGTATCGTTTTTGATTGCAAGTCATCGAAGTCATTGCATGTTCGTATTTCGTGCAATACCCGTCAAGGGTATATGCACGATACAAATCACGCAACAACTGACGATGCCTAGTAATGTTCTTGCGGGCGTCGTTCTCTTTCTTATGCCCGCGAGTTCATTACGGGAGAACCAGCGGAGCAGCCGTCTCGCGGTGAATCCACTCGTACAGGTTCTCGGTGGTGAGGTCGCCGTAGCCCTTCCCGGACGCGGCGGTGAGAGTGAAGGACCCATTCTCCATGGTCGCTTCGAGGTCGCCGTCCGCCTTGCAGCGGAAGACCTTCATCTGGAAATCGCCGCCCGAGTCGGAGATGGCCCGACCATAGACGTTGAAGTACGGCCGCGAGTGGCTCGTCTTCTTCAAGAGCGTGTTGATCGCCGCGGGCGAGACACCCGATGCGGTCACGGTTGCGCCGGACAGGATCTTCCAGACGGCGAGCGAGATGCCGCCACCCTCGAGTTCCCATTCGGCAACAGGGCCGGCGCCATGCGATGCGATCTTCTTGTCGTCGCCATCGAGCTCCTCGAAGTCCTCGGTCTCCGTGAAGCCGAAGGTGCGAGAGGCCGGCAGGAAGATTCCTGAAGCTCCGATCTCAGCGCCTGCGTCATCGAGAGGAACGAGCTTGACCTGTCGGAGACCGAACGGCAGTGCGTAAGGTGCGAGTGCCATTTTATACCTTTCTTACGTATGCAGGGTCTCTGAACCTGCGGGTGGATACCTCTTGCCCGGTCTCAAGTGACAGGGTGTGGAGGACTATTACCCCCGGGCGTGCTCCGCACTTGCGGCGCTTGCACTTGACCTCAATGGTCTTAGCATCATCAGAGATGATACCGTAGAGGTTACCCTCACATCGAAGTTGGGTGGTCATCCTAGGGCTTTCCCTCGAGACTATTCAACTGTCATCGAGTAATTTATCATGCGGATAATGCTGAGCGATTTGAAGCGCTTCCCAGCGATTCCCAGGCGAAACTCCTTATCGCATCATCATGATCGCGTGCGCGTCAGGGCTTCCCCGTCGAGGGTCGAGCCGACTTGGGCGTACCGCTGGGCGTACCGGTACTCTCCTGGTTGGAACCAGTGGCAGTCGCCTCTCCGACTTCAGCCACCTGGTCGGCCTGTGCTTCCTGGTCGACCGCTTCGACGACGGCGAACTTGCCGAAGACATCGCCATGCTCGATGAGAGCATCGGCCACTGAGCCGTCGACCTCGACAGCCTGACCCCGGTAGAACTCTGTTTTCTTGAAGACTCCAGCCTCCACACCCACCGTCTGAACGTCTTCGGACGTCAAGATGCGGATATCGGCGGGACCCTGATAAGCCACTTTCTTCATTATTCCTCCTTGTTGATGAGCTGGAATCGTACATATCTCATGACCGTATTCAACGTCTCGTCGTTTAGGTCCTGGCTTGTCTCGAGATAACGCACGGCGATAACACCATCCTCAGGAGAGGAGGCGAGTTTAAAGGCAGCTCTGACTTCCTTGATTGTGACATCGATCCGCATGTAATCAGCAGTCTGACCATCGGAGAAATCATGAACCCAGATTTGCATGAACTGACGATCGGCATCGATCGTTTCTGAAAGATCTTCGGCCGCACTGTATCCCAATTTGTAGACAATGTAGGGGCAATCCTCCACCGAGGATGTCATCGACTTCTTGGCAAATACTCGCGGCTCGCCCCCTCCTGTATTGATTGAGGGAAGGTTGGCCAAAGTAGCATAGACGAAAGTGCGAGCAGTCATTAGCCTCGTCCCCTTCGTGCATTGTTGATAGCAGTAACTGCTTCGCCCATGATTCGAGGCGCCTGTTGTTCAAGTGTAGGAAGAATGATGGCGAAGCGTCCGTTCTGGATAACCTCAAGCCAAAGGCCGTACTCAACGGTGTGGAAGAGGGTAAGAACAACATCGCCGTTATCTTCTGCAGCTTGGGCCTGAATTCCTGCTCGAGCATCGCCAGTACGGTCTTCCCAAGGGGCACGGGTACGTGCTTCATCGGCCGTTCGATCCGCCGCATCACGAAACACACCCAAGGCGACATCGTCCCATTCTGGTCCATCGAACCAGACCATGATGCCATCGTCAAGCAAGAACGTCATTGCGGTTCCTTGGTCCTAGGAGTTCAATGGCTGCTAGCGTCGATTCGGTTCGTTGTTCGTAAATGCCGATGACCTTGAAGTGGTCACCAACGTAATCGAACTCATCCTCTTTCTCGAGATTCAAGGTGTTCATCCCGATAAGAAGGTAGTCTGTGTGTGGAATGTCTCCAGCTTCGGAGTTTACAATTCCTGCAGTGTATCGTCTCTTATTTAGTACAATTCGAGCACGCTGAGACGAGAGGGTATTTGGCGGCTGTGTAGAAGGAGCATACCCTCCCGCCCCAGTCTTGACGGGAGGTAGAGCACGCGTGATAACCAGGGCGAACTTATCGGCTTCGATGAACGCACTTACTGTTCGTCGTCGCATGATTAGCTCTGTCTGATTCATGAGCGCGTGATCCTCCCAACTCGTGTGCGTCCGATTCGTCCGTTGATCTTTTTGGAGTAGGAGTCAACCATCTCGATTGCATGCTCGAAGAGCTGCCCCAACTCACGGGAGGCGGCGCCATCAGTCACGTTGACCAAGTTAGCAAGGTGCGCTTTCTTGATTTCCCATGCTTCGAGCGCCGCCCCATCAGTGGAGTCGGTTGTATCGACGATTGTCTGTAGCTGCTCCTCGGAGAACAACGTGTCACTTGAGGTGCCACCCTCAGGAATGGACTCTCCTACCCGCAGGCGAAGAGCAGTGACGGCGAGAGTCTCCGGCATGAGGAACTAGCTTGCGTCGCCGGCGGCCGCGGTGTCGGCTGCGATGAGTGCCTTGCGGACGTCGCCGACCGTCTTGGCACTCGTGATGTCCACACCCCTCGATGCGGCGAGCGACTTGAGCTCGGGGGACTTGAGCTCCTTGTAGGTCCGCTTGCCATCGTCGTCGAGCTGAGCTTCGGGCTCGCTCTCGGGCAGATCTTCGTCGTCGTCGTCGGTCGCTGCGTTCTGCTGCTCCAGCAGACG
>Ga0193738_1000383_pt1 | contig 24516 bp, 19 predicted proteins | sample L2a1metaG_FD_144927 | JGI IMG/M metagenome (GOLD analysis project Ga0193738, IMG submission 144927) | Soil microbial communities from a riparian zone of the East river system, Colorado, United States - L2a1 | ecosystem: Environmental > Terrestrial > Soil > Riparian zone | place: USA: East River... | reverse complement strand
TCAGTCGGGAACTTGGCGTCGCGGCGACGAGAGCATCTGTGTCGCGGCGCAGCGCGACCGTGTCTCGCGTGCCCCAGAGAATGAGCATCGGCGCCTTCACCTGTCGCGCGGTCGCGGCAGCGTCGGTCGCCATGATGTCGTCCAGCGCCTGCGTCCAGACCCGAGCCGGCACCTTCATGCTCTCGTCCACGAACGTCTTCATTTGGGACGCCGGGACCGGTTGCGCGACGGTGCTGTCCTGGAACGCCTGGGCGAAGCCGCGATCGATCGGATCGGTCAACTTCCCGAAGACACGCTGGAGCTCGACGAGCTCGGGGTTCGCGACCGGCTGCCCCAGCGCGCCCATCAGCACGACGCCGAGGGTGCGATCGGGATATTCGGCCGCAAAGCGAAGCGCGTTGCCCGCGCCCATCGAATGGCCGGCGACGATCGCGCGGCGCAGGTCGAGGGCGTCCATGAAATGCGCGATGTCCTCGGCGAAGTCGCGGCGGCGGTAGCCCGACGCCGGCTTGTCGGAATCGCCATGTCCGCGCTGCGAGATGGCGAAAACCCGGACCGACCGCGGCAGGAGCGGCATCAGGTGCTGGAACGACCGCCACGAGTCGGTGATCCCGTGCAGCAGGATCACCGGGACGCCCGCGGGTGATCCGTGCTCGACATACGAGAGCGTCAGGCCACTCGAGAGCTTCACGCGCGAATCGGAGACCTTCGCTGCGGCCGGGCGATCGTTGGCGATGATTCGCGAGGATGTCAGCGTGATGTCGGCGCGCTTCCAGGCGGTCTCGAACCGGCGCCGCGCCTCGGCCGCTTCGGCGGTCCGTCCCTGGACCTCGAGGCTGCGCATCAGTCCGAACAGCGACCAGCCGTTCTCGCGGACGCGCGCCAGGTCGGCACGGAAGACAGCCTCGGCTTCCTTCGCGCGACCCGCGTCGAGCAGGACACCGCCGAGTACCTGGCGCACCGGATGATGCCAGACCGGCGGCTCGTTGTAGGGGATGGCGTCCTCGATCGCGACGGCCTCCTCCAGCACGCGCACGGCCGCGTCGACATCACCACGGCGCGCGGCGAGCTCGCCGTTGACGCTGCGCGACGCGATCTGAAGGTTGGTCAGCAACGGCAGGTCCTTCAACGTCGTCTTGAACGCCTCGTGAGCCATGATCTTGCCGATCGCTTTCACTTCGGCGTCGGCGCGATCCAGCTGCCCGCGCGCGACGAACGCTAGGCCACGCGCGTAATGCCAGATGCCGGTCGCGTACGGTTCGGTCGCTGGCGGCCGCGGCGCCGTGAGCGCCTCCGTCCACAACCCGAAACGCGCGTAGGCGAGCCAGGGCGTGACCGGGAAGTCCGCCGTCCACGCGAGCTTGCCCGCGTGATGATGCGGAACTTTCTCCGCGACCTGCCGTGCCGCGTCCACCGCGACGACCTTGCGCCCTTCGAGGGTCGCGGCCGCCCACAGGAAGTGCAGGTTGTGCGGGTAATAGCTGACGGGATACAGCCCCTGGGCCTGGCACTGCGCGAGATAGTCCTCGTCGGCCGCAATCGCGCGGATGTTGGCCTCGGCGGCATCGGCGTAGCGGCCGACGCGCAGGTAGATGTGCGCCGGCATGTGCACCATGTGGCCGGCCGACGGCATCAGCGCGCCGAGCACGTCGGCGCTCGGCATCGCGCGATCCGGATCGTTCGACGCTTCGACCAGGTGGATGTAGTAGTGATGGGCGCCGGGATGTTTCGGGTTTGCCGCGATCACGGCTTCCAGCGTCTTGAGCACGATGACGGTCTCGGCCTTCGGCGAACCGTCTTTTTGCCAGTAGTCCCACGGCATCGTATTCATGACCGCGTCGGCATAGAAAGTCTGGACCTCCGCATCCGCGGGATGCGCGGCTGCGGCGCGAGTCATGGCGGTCGCGTAGGCGCGATCGAGTGCGGGCCGATCGCCCGCGCCCGTGACCGCGAAGCGTGCGGCGAGCGCGTCAACGAGCATCCGCTCGCGCGGGGTTGCGCCGTCCAACGCTTTCTTCGCGGCCCGGATCGCGGCAGCGGCCTCCCTGGCGTTGGCGGCCGTCAGCGGCGCGTTGAGGTTCGGTCCGAGCGCCATCGCCTGCCCCCAGTAGGCCATCGCCAGGTGCGGATCAAGACGCGCGGCCTCCCGAAACGCGCGCAGCGATTCGGGATGGTTGAACCCGTAAAGCAGCCGCAGGCCCTGGTTGAAGAACTGCTGGGCTCTCGGCTCCCTCGTCGTGACGACCCATTCATGGGTGCCAAGTCCTTCGAGCAGTGGAGCAATCGGGGCGGTCGCCGCCGTCGGCTGGGCGGACACCGGGCTGGCCGTCCAGGCCGCCAGGAGAATAGTCGCTAATCGTATGAAAACGCTTGTCTTGAGCTTCATGATCTTTCCCTCACTTGCTCATGGCGGGAGATCCGGGAAAACCGTCAACCTTCCGCATGTCCGCCATCCGCTGGCGGACGCGCTGCACCAGGCTGTGGTCGTCCCCGAGCCTGGCCCGCAGCTTTTCGAGCGACTCCGTGTAGAGGGCCTCGGCCTCGCGAAACGCGCGGCGATCCACCAGGACGGACGCGAGGTTCGCGCTCAGCCACGCGGTCAGCTGGTGGTCGGGGCCGATGGTGCCCTGAGCGAGCGCCCGCGCCTCGCGGTACGTCGCCTCGGCTTCCTGGGCCTTGCTCTGCCGGCGCAGGATTGAGGCAAGGTTGTTCAGGCCGATGACGACCTGGATGTGCGTCGGGCCGTGGAGGCGCCGAGCGAGCTCGTTCGCCTTGCGCGTGGCTGTCTCGGCGGCGGCGAGATCGCCTTTGGCGCCGAGTGTCACGGCGAGGTTGCCCAGCGTCTCGATCGTCGAGGGATGGACTTCGCCCAGGTGCTTTTGCTGGATGGCCAGCGCTTCGCGCAGCAGCTGCTCGCTGGCGGCATGGTCGCCGCGGGCGTCCGGCACCGCCGCGAGCGTGTTGAGCATCGCGGCGACGCGCGGGTGATCGTTGCCGAAATGGGTCCGCAGGATCGCGACCGCGTTCTGAATGTAGGTCTCGGCCTGCGTGTCGTCGTTACGTGCGCGCAGCACCAGCAGGCCGTAGCGCCCGAGGGTTTCGGCGACGGCCGGATCCGACGGCCCGAGAAGCTCGCGTCGTAACGCCAGCGCTGCCTGGTACTGCTGTTCGGCGTCCTTGTAAGCGCCGCGGTCGTGCAGCAGCGAGCCGAGGTGCTGATGGCTGGCGGCGACGTCGGCGTGCCGCGCCCCGAGCGTCTGCTGCCTGGCCGCGAGCGCTTCGCGCAGCACGGGCTCGGCTGCCGTGTAGTCCGCGAGGCCATGGTAGACGCGGCCGATCGAATCGAGCATCCGTGCGCGGACGAGCGGCTGCTCGGTCAGCAGTTGCGCTCGCTGGCGCCCGCGGTCGATCAGTTCGCGCGCCGACGGCTCGGCGCCCCTCGCGATCGCCGGGTCCTGCGACTCGAACAGCCCGATCATGAAATCGGTCACGCTCTCCGACTCTGCCAGCGCCTGTTCGGCCCGCTGGCGCTCGATGTCCGCGCGCGCACGCTCGCGCTCGGCCCGTCGAGCCTGCGCGATCACCGTGGCGACCCCCGCGGCGCACAGCGCGGTCAGGACGAGACCGGCGGCCACGCCGAGACGGTGGCGCCGCACGAACTTGCGCAGTCGATAGGTCGCCGTCGGCACGCGCGCCTCGATCGGAAGATGGGCGAGGTGGCGCTGCAGGTCCGCACGGAGCTCGGCGGCCGTCGCGTACCGATCGTCGGGCGCCTTCTCCAGCGCGCGCAGGCATATCGCATCGAGATCGGACGGAATACCCGACGGCAGAAAGGGTTCCGCCGGCCGAGTAGAGGGCAGCGGCACGACCGAATCGCAGATCACCCGCTCGATCTGGGCTGGCGATGAGGCCGCGACCGAGTAGGGTGACGAATCGGTCAGCAGCTCGAACAGCAGAACGCCAAGGGCGTAGACGTCGGTCGCGGGCGTGATCGGCTCGCCGCGAATCTGTTCGGGCGTCGCATACTCGGGCGTCATCAGGCGCGCCCCGTCACGCGTCAGCCCTTCGTCGTCGTCTTCGAGCAGCTTGGCGATGCCGAAGTCGAGCAGCTTTACGCAGCCCTGGCGATCGACGAGGATGTTCGACGGCTTCAGATCGCGATGCACGACGAGGTGTTTGTGCGCATACGCGACTGCCTCGCACGCCGCGTCGAAGAGTGCGAGGCGTTCCGAAAGCCGCCGGCCCGCGCTGTAGGCGAGGAGCGACTCACCGGGCACGTATTCCATGACGAGATACGGCGTGCCAGCCGGAGAGATGCCGGCGTCGAGGAATCGCGCAATGTGCCGCTGATCGAGCCGCGCCAGGACCTTCTGTTCCACCAGGAAGCGGCGCGTGGCGTCGGTCGATCTGAAGGTCCCGTGCAGCAGTTTGATCGCGACCTGTTTATGGACGTCTTCCCGTTCGGCGAGGTAGACGCTCCCCATCCCGCCCGACCCCAGCAGCCGCAGCACACGGTAGGGTCCGATCACCGTTCCGGACGCATCGGCCGCGGCGTGCGCGGCGGCGAGATGCCGCGCCATCGATCCGCCGGCAAGGTCGGCCTCCGACGCGCTTGCATCTGCGGCGAGCAGGGCATGGACGTCGCGCCACAGCTGCGCGTCGGTGTGGCATTCGTCCGCCAGGTAGCGCGCCCGCGCCTCGCCCTCGAGCTGCACCGCGTAACGGAACAACTCCTCGAGCCGCGCGGCCCTCTCGCGGCTCAGCTTTCCGGGTTCGTCTGACATGATCCGTCGGCGGATCCGGACAGCGCGCGATGCAGCCACGCGCGCGCGAACCGCCAGTCCTCGGAAACGGTGGTGTGCGAGACGCCCAGCGCTTCGGCGGTTTCGGGGATCGTGAGTCCCGCGAAGTAGCGGCACTCGACGACGCGCACGATGCGGTCGTTGACTTGCGCCAGCTCGCCCAGGGCGGTGTCGATCACCAGCACTTCGTCGAACGACGGGGTCTCGCTGAGATCGCCGTCGACCTCGGTGAGGCTGACCCGTTCGCCTCTCCGCTTCGCCGCGTCGCGCGCGCGGGCGTGATCGACCAGGATTCGACGCATCGCGTTCGACGCGGCGCCAAAGAAATGGGCGCGGTTCTGCCAGTTCTGCTGCCGCGGATCGGCGAGCTTCAGCCACGCCTCGTGGACCAGCGCCGTCGCGCTCAGGGTATGACCGCTTCGTTCGCGTCGCAGATGGTTCCGCGCGAGGCCCTGCAACTCGCCGTAGACCGCCTCGATCAGCGCGTTGCGCGCCGCGGCATCCCCCTCGCCCACGCGCTCGAGCAGCCGGGTGACGTCGTTCACGGCCCGATGCTATCGCAGGTAAGCTTGTCTGACATGCGTGACCGCGTGGTCCGGCTGACGGCCGCCGGCATCTTCCTGGTGACGTGGGGCCTGACCACCCACGGCAAATACTCCGTTACCGGCGACGAGCCGCACTATCTCATGGTCGCGCAAAGCCTTCTGGCTGACCGCGATCTCGACGTCGCCAACAACTACGCCGCCAACGAAGGCGCCGCGTTCGGCGCTTCCGGCGTCAAGCCGGAACAGCACGTCCGGCAGAACAGCCGGGGACGCGTGCTGCCGGTGCATGACATCGGCGTGCCGTTTGTCCTCACGCCGGTCCTGGCGGCCGCAAAGGCCGCGTCGTCCTTCCCAGGCGAAAGCACCCTCCGCCGGTTCCGGATGAATCGGGGCTTGTTCGCCTACTCCCTGGTCTCGCTGTTCGTTATCGGTCTGAGCACGTTCGCCGCGGCGATCACGATTCGCGCGCTCCATGCCGCCGGCGCCAGCCCCGCCGCGTCCGCGACCATCGTCGCGATTGCGTGGCTCTCACCGCCTGTCTTATCGAACGCGTTCCTGGTTTTCCCCGAGCCGTTCGCGCTGTTGGTGACCGCCTGGGTCGTGGCCGCTGTCTGCAGGCCGGGCGAGGACTGGGAGTGGCGGGACTCGGTCGCGGTCGCGGCGCTCGGCGCGATGCCCTGGCTGCACCGAAAGTTCGCGTTCTACGCGATCGCCTTGCTTGCGATCCTGCTGTGGCGTCGCGCGACCGCGATCCGCGCGCTCGGTAGGCCGGCGAAGGCCCGGATCGCCGCCCTCTTCGTGGTCCTTCCGATCGCGATGGCGGCATGGACGCTGAAAGAGTGGGGCAACCTCGCCGGGCCGCTGGCCCTCGATGGCGTGCCGTTGTACGCCTCGGGGCTCGCGCGAGGCGCCGCGGGGCTGTTGATCGACCGCGAGAACGGACTCCTGTGGTGGGCGCCGGTGTATGCGCTGCTGCCTGCTGCGATCTGGATCCGCCGGGGCGATCGGTGGCCGTGGGTTGTCGCCATCCTCGCGCTGGCGATTCCCTGCGCCGCTCACAACCAATGGTGGGCCGGGTTTTCCCCCGCGGGACGCTTTCTCGTTCCGCTCGTCCCGATCTTCTGCCTCTTCGGCATCGAGCTGACCCGCAGGCGCGGTTTGACGGCGGCTGCAATCAGCTTCTTAATGCCGCAGTTCATCATGACCGCGCACGCCTGGAACCGCCCGAGGCTGTTGTGGCCGCAAGGCGACGGCGAGAACCGGGTCCTGGCGGCGATCCTCCCGCCGCTCAGCACCGCGTATCGCGCGATCCCCTCGTTCCGAGTCGAGCCCGACACCGCCTGGACGGCTGCCGCGGTGCTGTTCGGGTGCATCGTGCTACTGAATGCGGCCCTGGTGTTCTATGATGGATCTTTTGTGAACATCACTAATGCTCAGAGCAGGAATCGTCGGTCTCCCTAACGTCGGCAAGTCGACGCTCTTCAACGCCATCACCCGCACCCGCAAGGCTGAAGCCGCCAACTATCCGTTCTGCACGATCGATCCGAACGTCGGCATCGTCACGGTGCCGGACACGCGGCTCGCCGTGCTGCAGGGCATCGCGAAAACGTCCGTCGTGATCCCGGCCGCAGTCGAGTTCGTGGACATCGCCGGCCTGGTCAAAGGCGCCAGCCAGGGTGAGGGCCTCGGCAACAAGTTCCTGACGCACGTCCGCGAGGTGGACGCCATCGTCCAGGTCGTCCGCTGCTTCGAGGATGACGACGTGCATCACGTGAGCGGGACGGTGGACCCGGTGCGCGACATCGAGGTGATCAATACCGAACTCATGCTGTCGGACCTCGAGTCGGTCCGAAAGCGCCGCGAGCGCGTCGGCAAGGACGCCAAGCGCGGCGACAAGGCCGCGGCCGCCGAGGACGCGGCGCTGGAGAAGATCGAGACGGCGCTCGACGCCGGCAAGCCGGCCCTCACGGTCACGTTGACCGAAGACGAGCGCGCGTTCACGCGGGCGATGTTCCTGCTGTCGGACAAGCCGACAATCTTCGCGTGCAACGTCGCCGAGGCCGACATGGCGACGGCGGAAACCAATCCATACGTCGTCAAGGTGGGCGAGTACGTGCGCACCCACCTGGCGTGCGAGGCGGTCGTGATCAGCGCGCAGATCGAGAGCGATCTCGTGGATCTACCGCCCGACGAGGCACAGGCGTATCTGGAATCGCTCGGCGTGAAGGAGAGCGGAATGGGCGCGCTGATTCGCGCGACCTATCACCTGCTCGGACTGCAGACGTACTTCACGGCGGGGGAGAAGGAAGTCCGCGCCTGGACGATCCACGTCGGTGACACCGCGCCGAAAGCGGCCGGCGTCATCCACTCGGACTTCGAGCGCGGGTTTATCAAGGCCGAGACGGTGGCCTACGACGATCTCGTCACCTGCGGTTCCGTCGCCGCGGCGCGTGACAAGGGGCTCTACCGGATGGAAGGCAAGGAGTACGTCGTCGCCGACGGCGACGTCCTCCTTTTTAAATTTAACGTCTAGTACTCGATGAAGATCCGCTGGATTTCGGTGGGATCCTGGGTCTTCATCAACGCCACCATCAATAACAGCCGCGCTTTGATCGGGGCGAGATCCTCGCCGGCGATGCGGCGGTTCGGCTGGGCAGGCGCGGCCCCTGCGGCTGGCGGAACGCGTGCCCGCGCGGCGATACGCCCGCTGCCGGCGCGCGTCGTGCTGACCACGAACACGCCTTTCTCGAGTGCGTACTGAATACCCTCACCTTGCGTGCCGCTGGTCGCGCCGGCGCCTGCGGTCGCGACGATGATGCCCTTCGCGCCGTTGTCGACCGCCGCCTTGATCAGATCGCCCGGCGCGCCCTGGTAGGTGATCACGACGTCCACGCGGGGGAGCGCCGTGACGTTGGTGACGTCGAATTCGCTCTGCGCCGTGTGTTTCTTTTCGACCCTGCGGTAGAAGACGACGCGATCCGAGTCCACGACGCCCAGCACGCCGTATCCGCGTGTTTGGAAGGTGTTCAGGCGCAGCGCATCGGTCTTGGTCACCTCCCGCGCTGCGTTGATCTCGTCGTTCAGCACCACCATGACGCCGCGTCCTGCCGCCGCGGGATCCGCGGCAACGCGGAAGGCCTCGAGCAGGTTGGCCGCGCCCTCGTATCCGAGCGTGCTGGGGTTGCGCATCGAGCCGACCACCACGACGGGCTTTTCGGATCTGACGGTGAGATCAAGGAAGTAGGCGAGCTCCTCGAGCGTATCGGTGCCGCTCGTGACGACGGCGCCGGCGAGGCCGGAGTCTTCTTTGAACAACTGGTTCAGGCGCTTGGCGAGCGCGAGCCACTGATCGAGCGTGAGTTGCGAGCTGGCGACGTTGGCGAACTGCTCGAACTCGGGCTTGGCGTAGCGCCCGACGGTCGGCATAAGGTTGACGAGCTCCTCAGCCGTCAGGCGCCCGCCGGTGCGATTCGAAATGGTGCCGCCGGTGGCGACGAGGCGAACGCGCGGCGCGTCCGGAGCAGGTGCCAGGGGCTGCGTGGTCTGCGGCTGCGGTGCCGGCGCCGGTGCGGTGGCTGTCTGTGCGGCGGACCGTTCGGCCAGTCCGAGCGTCAAAAGAAGAGCGGCGACGGATGAGATCACTGCGCGCATAGCGCGCCCACTATACCTGAGGGGTTCGTTTGCCGTTCACCGACAGCCACTGGCTCAGGTGCTGGACCGCTTCATCGGGCGTATGCCCGTAGAAGGGCATCATTGCGCGCGAGCCGCCGGGCGCGCGGGCAATCTGCGCCCGCCACCTGTTGCTGCCGACCGCCGACACCTCGATGCGGTACTCACGGCCATTGATAGTTTCTTCGAAGCGCTGAACGGTCACGGAAGTCAGCATTGTGCGCGTCACGATTTGCAGGTGCAAGCGAAAGGATCCACGAAGGCGCATCCACATGCAGCAAGGACAGCGAAATGCTGCGTTCGCGCGAAAAAATAGTTCTGTCGTGTCAGAATGTCCACAAGCTTTCCACCGTTCATCCACATGTTTTCCACAGGGCGCTTTCGCCGTCTCGCTGCGGCCGTGTTCTTGCTCTGTTGCGTCACCGAGACGCATGCACAGACAGCGCCCGACACGACGCTTTATCGCGTGTTTCTGCGCGATGGATCGACGATCCTGAGCTACGGAGAGTACTCGCGCGTGGCGGATCGGCTGGTGATGTCGCTGCCGGTCGGCACAGCCCTGCACATGCTGAGTATTCCTTCAGAGTCGGTGGATTGGGAGCGTACCGACGCGTACGCGGAATCGGTCCGGGCGACCCGATACGCGAGCACGCACGGCGAGAACGACCTCGCGCAGCTCGCCGAGGCCGTCTCGCGAGCGCTTGGTGACATCAGCCTCGTCCCCGACGCGAGCAAGAAGATCGCGATGGCCGTGGAGGCGCGTAAGAATGTCATGCGGTGGGCTGCCGAGCACTTCGGCTACGGCGCGGATCGTGTCGCACAGATGGCGTCGCTGTTCGACGACATCATCGCGCAGGCGCAGCAGCAGAGTGGCGTGAAGAATTTCGATCTCAGCCTGGTCGCCAACATGGCCGCGCCTCCGACGACGCCGTTGCTGCCGCCGCCGACCGAACAGGAGAACATCGAGCAGGCGCTCACGGCTGCGATGCTGTCACCCGAAGCGACCGAACGCGTGTCGCTGCTTCGCGCCATCCAGGCAGCGCTCGAGGGTGCCGGCGCCAGCGCCTCGTGGGCGACGTCCGTGCGGAGTCGTGCCGGCGCGGCAATCGCAATCGAAGAGCGGACGACGCGCAGTTACGATGTGATGACGCGGACGACCCTGCAGGGGGCCGGGCGGGCGGCGCGCGCGGCCGATGTGACTGGAGTCGAGCGCTTTATCCGCCGCGCGATGGCGGAGGATGATCGCCTCGGTCAGCGTCGTCCACAGGAGATGGCATCCCTGCTTGCGATGCTCGACACCAATCTCGACGCGGCCCGCCGCTTGCGGCTGGCCCGTGACAGTTGGGCGATGAGGGTCGAGGGGCTCAAGAAGTTCCGCGCTGCGATCACCGAGCCGCTTTCGATGATGCAGATGTCGAAGACGCAACTGGATGAGATCCGCCGCCTCGCCGGTCCGTCGCCGACCCGGCTGGCGCGGCTCGTCTCGCGCGTCACCGCGGTGACGAAGCTGCTCGCGGTCGTCGCGGTCCCGGCGGAAGCGTCCGCGGCGCACGGACTCTTGAAGAGTGCCGCGCAGTTCGCCGTCCAGGCCGCGGAAGGGCGCCAGCGCGCGGTGATGTCGGGACAGATGAACCAGGCCTGGGAGGCCGCATCAGCCGCGTCTGGCGCGCTCATGTTCCTCGATCGCGCCGTCGAGGAGCTCCAGCAGTTGTCGCAACCGCCGGCGATCCAGGCGCCGCGCTGACCGTGATCACTCCTCGCGTCACCCGGCTGGTTCGCGCGGCCGATTTGAGGGCGTTCCAGCGCGCCATCGCGACCGCCATTCCCGCCGATCCGTTCGCCGCGCGCATGTGCGCGGTCGTCGTACCCACGCGCGGCGCGGCCGAAGAGCTGCGGCGGACGCTCGAGAACGCCTGGCTGCGGGACGGTGGCGGCGCCGTTCGCGTCATCCCCGACATCGTCACGCGTGACGAGTGGTACGAGCGGCTTCGCGAGCGTCTGCCGGGTACGCCGTCTGCGCTGACCACGTTCGATCGGGAGGTCATCCTGCGCCGGTCGGCACACACCGCGCACGCGGACGGCGCCGAACCGCCGTTCAACCTGCGGGCAGGGCTTATCGGCGGCATCCTCGGTCTCTACGATGAGCTGCGCCGGCGCCACAAGACTGTTGCAGATTTCGATCGCCTGATGACCGGCGCGCTCGAGCCTGGCGCGGACTACGACCGCGGCGCGGCCCGTCTGCTGGCGCAAACACGGTTCCTGGCGACAACGTTCGAAACGTTCGAGCAGGCCATTGGCGCCGTGGACGGCGTTGACGAGCATCGCGTGCGCGAGCGCGCCCTCGCGTCACCGGCGCCGCTGTATCGCCACGTGATCGTCACCGTGGCTGACCAGGCGGCGGATCGCCGCGGACTGTGGACCGCGGACTTCGATCTCCTGGCGCGGATGCCGCACCTCGAGGCGATCGACGTCGTTGCCACGGAGGCGCTGCTCGAGACCGGTTATTACGAGCGCCTGCACGAGAGCATCTTCCCCGGCATCGCAGACGTGCCGGCTGACGCGGGATCGTCGGCGCTGCCGATCCTGCTCGTCCCGGATTCTCCCGACGGCGACGCGCGGGCGTTCGTCTGCCGGGACCGCGAGGAGGAGCTGGTCGAATTCGTCCGCGCGCTGAAGACCTCGCCGTCGAGGCCGGCGCTCGACCGCACGGCGATCGTGTTCCAGCGTCCGCTGCCGTATCTCTACCTGGCGCGGCAAGTGTTCGCCGACGGCGGCGTGCCGTACCAGGCGCTCGACTCGCTGCCACTCGCCGGCGAGCCGTTCGCGGCGGCGCTCGACCTCGTCTTTTCTGCCGTCGCAGCGGATTTCACCCGAGGGGCGCTGCTCGAGCTGCTCCGATCGCCTCACTTCCGGTTCGGCGACCTCACGACCGCCGATCTCCACCGCCTCGATCGGTGGCTTGTCGAGAAGAAGTACCTCGGCGACGTCGAGCGGCTCGCCGGGCTGGCGGGGTCAGATCTCTTTTTTCTATCTAATTTAGTCATAGAAAAAAGAGATCTGACCCCGGGGTCGTCAGTTCCCGGGCTGGTGGACGCAGCGCGGGTTGCCCGGGAGCTGACCGCGGCGGCCGAGGCGCCGACGGCAACCGCGCAGATCGACGGGTTCCTGGCCTTCGTCGAGCGCTACGAGCGGACGCCGGCGGCGGACGCGCCGTGGGCCGCGCGGCACGCGCGGGCGCGGGGCGCGCTGCTCTCGGCGCTGCGCATGCTGCGCGACGCGCACGCCAGGCACGACACGGGGCCGCTGTCGATTGCGGAGCTCTCGGGCGCCGTCCGGCGATGGATCGAGGGCCAGACGTTTTCACCGCGCCTTGGTACGCGCGGCGTCACGCTCCTGGATGCCGCGGCCGCGCCCTACGCCGATCTCGACGATCTGCGCATCGTCGGGCTGTGCGAAGCCGACTGGCCGGAACGAAGCACGCGCAGCATCTTCTATCCGCAGTCACTGCTGGCGCAGCTTGGCTGGCCGAACGACCAGGACCGGCTGCGCGCCTCGCGCGCGCGGTTCCAGGATCTGCTGCGGCTGCCGCGCCGCCGCGTGTCGCTCTCGACCTTCACGCTCGAAGACGACTCGATCGTGTCGCCGTCGCCGCTCCTGGAGGACATCGACGCCGTCGGGCTTCCGGTGGAGCGGATGGTGTCGCGTCCGGAACAGTTCACGCGCGTCTTCGCGCACGAAGCCATCGCGATGGAACCGGTGCGCGCAGGCGTCGCCGGAACGGGCGTCGATCGCCGCAGCGACGAATGGCTGGCCCTGCGCGTCTCGCGCCGATTCGACGCGCCGATCTATCGCGGGTTGATCGGCGCCCGCGCGCCGGCGGAGTACGCGGTCAGCCGGTTGGAGCGATACCTCGAGTGCCCGTTCAAGTACTTCGCGGCGCACGTCCTCAAACTCCCCGAGGAGCGCGACGAACAGGCGTGGATGACGCCGCAGGAGCGGGGCTCGTTCGTTCACGAGGTCTTCGAGACGTTTTTCCACGAGTGGCAAGAGCAGGGCGGCGCCGCGATTACCACCGCCAACATCGGCGAGGCTATCGCGCTCTTCGACACCGTCGCCGAACGGCATCTTGCGGACCTTCCCGAAGGGGATCGCGCGCTCGAACGAACGCTGCTGCTGGGATCGGCGGCCGCCGCGGGCTTTGGCGAGCGCGCCTTTGCCTTCGAGATCGAGGATCGCGCGGGCGTCGCCGAACGGCTGCTGGAGCACGAGCTGAGAGGCACGTTCTCCTTCGCCGCTGGCGGAGCCGTCCGCCAGGTCTCGCTTCGATCGAAGGCGGATCGGATCGACCTGCTCGAGGACGGGACGTTCCGCATCGTGGACTACAAGATCGGCCGCGCCCCCGAGCGGAAGCGCTCGCTGCAGCTGCCGATCTACGGTGCGTGCGCAGAGCAAGCGCTGGCGGGACGGCACGGCCGGACCTGGCGGCTCGGCCGCGCCGGGTACATCGCGTTCAAGGAGAAGACCGCCTTCGTCGAAGTCCCGAACGCGGCGAAAGCGGTAGCCGAGGGACAGGAGCGCCTGCTCGCGACGGTCAGCGCGATCGAACGGGGTGACTTCCCGGTGCAGCCCGACGAACCGTTCCTCTGTAACTGGTGCGCGTATCCCGGGGTCTGCCGCAAGGACTACGTCGGGGACGACCTGGAATGAGCGACCAGATGTCGCTCTTCGGCGGCGATTCCAACCCGACAACAGTCGCGGATCCGGATGCAGCCGCGCGCGATTTCGCGCGCGACCCTTCGAACCACGTCGTCCTCGAAGCGTCGGCCGGAACCGGCAAGACCAGCGTCCTACGTGAACCTGCTCGCGCGCGGCGTCGATCCCGCGAACATTCTTGCCATCACCTTCACGCGCAAGGCGGCCGCCGAGATGCGCGAGCGGATCATCCGCGAGCTGCGGCGCGCAGCCGCGCAGTCCACGTTCGATCGCGCGCGCTGGGCCGCGATCCGCGATCGCCTCGCCGACATCCAGATAAGTACGATCGACGCCTTTTGCCTGTCGCTGTTGCGCGAGTTCCCGCTCGAGGCCGATCTCGATCCCGGTTTCGGCATGGCGGACGAGACCGAGGTCCCGCGGCTCGTCGATCAATCGCTCGACCGCTCGCTCGCGACGTTCGTCGCCAGAGCGAAGCGCGAGCCCGACATGGCGCTGGTCCTGGCGCAGCTGGGACTCACGCGCACGCGCGAGGGCCTCGCGTATCTTCTGCAGCGCCGGCTGGTCGCCTGGGACGTTCTCGATCGTTTCCTCGAGCGCGGCCCGGCCGGACTCGACGCCACCGTTGTGTGCCGTCAGGGAGTCGAGGCGCTCGTCGATGTCCTGCGCGGAGTCGCAGGCGGACGCGCGAAGTTCCTCGCCGATGGCCCTGTTCACCATCCGCGCTACCAGCTGCTCGCGCAGGATTTGTCGCGCCTCGAGTCATTCAAGGACGGCCAGGACGCCGCCCTCCGCGGCTTGATGAACCGGGTTGCGGCACATTTCCTGAATGCGAACGGGACGCCGCGTACTGGCAGGATTCATCCTTACACCAACGACGACTATCCCTCGGCGGAAGCGGGGAAGCGGCACCGCGGCGAGGTCCAGCGTCTCGCGCCGCAGGTACAAGGGGTCGTCCGCGCGTTCAGCCGTGATCTCAACGTCGTGTTGTCGCGCGGGATCCGCAGCATGTTCGCGATCGCCCTGGCCCATTACCGCACCGCACTCAATGAACGTTCGCTGCTCGACTTCTCGGACGTGCTGCAACGTGCCGTCGAGCTCCTGTCGCGCATGGACGAGTTCTCGCAAAGCCGCTTCCGGCTCGAGGGGCGCTATCACCACGTTCTGGTAGACGAGTTCCAGGACACCAGCCGCAAGCAGTGGGAGTTGGTATCGCTGCTGGTGAAGGCGTGGGGCGAAGGTATCGGCCTCGTCGCCCAGCCTTCGATCTTCATCGTCGGTGACCGCAAACAGTCGATCTACCGGTTCCGCGACGCTGAGGTCGCGGTCCTTCAGGAAGCCGGCGCGTTCATCTCGGCGCTCCGCCCTGGTTCGAGCGGGCGGCGCACGATCTCGCGCAGCTTCCGCGCCGTGCCGCAGCTGCTCGCGTTCGTCAACGATCTCTTCACCGAGGTCGGGCGGCACGCGCGCCGGGCGGACGACTTCAAGTACGACGACGAGGATCGGTTTCCGATCGACGACCCGGGGACGGACCGGGTGCTCGGCCTGGTCACCGGCGCGGACGCCGATGAGTGTGCGACCGCGGTGGCGGGAGAGATCGAGCGTCTGCTCGCAGGCGGGACCGTTCGGGACAAACAAACGGGACTTGCGAGGCCGGCCCGCCCCGGAGACATCGGCATCCTGTTCCGTTCGCGCACCAGCCACCGAGAGTTCGAGTCCGCGCTCGAAGCGCGCGGCATTCCAACTTACGTCTACAAGGGACTCGGCTTCTTTGACGCAGACGAGATCAAGGATCTCTCGGCGCTCATTCGCTACCTTGCGAATCCTTCGTCGCAGCTCCGGGCCGCCGCGTTCCTCCGATCGCGCTTCGTCCGGATCTCGGATACGGCGCTCGCGGCGCTGGCGCCGAGGATCGCCGACTCGGTACTCGATTCGGAGCCGCCGCCTGCGATCGAGAATCTTGGCGACGACGACCGGCGCGCGCTCGAACTCGCGCGGCGGCATGCGCCCCGCTGGCTGGAGCAGGTGGATCGAATCCCGCCGGCCGACCTGATCGAAGAACTGCTGCCGGAAACCGCTTACGCCTACGAGCTGCGCGGCCCTCGTCTGCATCAGGCATGGGAGAACGTGAAGAAGATGCGCGGACTAATCCGGCGCATTCAGAACCGCGGCTACGCAACGCTGGCGCGGATCGCCGATCACCTCGATTCCCTCACCGCCGGCGACGAATCGAATGCCGTGCTCGAGGCGCTCGACGCCGTCAACCTGATGACAGTGCATGCGTCGAAGGGTCTCGAGTTTCCCATCGTGTTCGTCGTCAACCTTGCCCGTGGCGCGAGTGGCTTCCCAAGGCCCGTCCGGGTCTCGGGAGAGGACGTGTCGGTCGGCCCGTTCGTATCCGAGCTCGACGAGCAGGAGCGATTTCGCGAGCGCGAGGAAACCAAGCGATTGCTCTACGTGGCGCTGACCCGAGCGAGAGATCGGCTGTACCTCGGCACCGCGTTGAAGGACGGCGCGTTCGCGCAGGGCCGCGGCAGTCTCGCGGAGGTTCTGCCGGACTCGCTGCGGGCGGCGTTCGTGAACGCCAACCAGGAGCCCGGCGACGTGGTGAGCTGGGCCTCCGAGTCGGGGCACAGCTACGAGTTCGGAGTCATTCGTGCTATCCAGCCGGAGGCACGCGCGGATCTGAAAATCCCGACGACTGCCGGCTCGAGGGTGCAGGATGCCTTCTCGGCGCTCGACGATCTGGCAGCGGTCGAGCGCATGGAGCTCGGAGACGCCTTCGATGTGCCGATTTCTTTTGTAGACGAGTCGGAGCCGCGAAGGGTCATCCGCGGAACCGTGAGTTGTCGGCGCGTGGGAGTTGAGGGGACGATTGAGGTGACAATCGCCGAAAATCAGGCCGAAATCCTGGAGCCTGTGGTGCGCCGGCTGTTTCCGCTCGATAACCTTCTTGTGCGCCGTGTGACAGTCCAGTACACCGACTCGTCGGAATCGGCCTAACCCTTATCTTCGGAGCGGGTTGCCGCGATATCGCCGTGCTCAATGCTGCAGAGCCGTGCAAGTGTCTCCTGCAGGCATCACCGCCAGGCCGGGTCCGCGACACGGGAGCATGACTGCCAACTGGTTGTTTTTGAAGAACTTCCCTGTAGAAGGGAACCAAAGACACCGATAGGCTGTCTAACGCAATAGCTGGTCCCGAGATTGCAGTGGGGGCCAGCGGACGTCAGCCGCATCGTTGCGGCGCGACGGACGGAGGGTGAACCAATATGGCGACACCAGCAGCGGCGTCAATCAGCTCGGTCAGGCCGACAGGCACCATTTTCGAGCTCGAAGCCCTCGAAGGGCTGCCGTGCGGGTGTGTCGCTGCCGCGTATCGCGCTCGTCCCTGGGACGTCGCGGTGGTTTCCCTCGAAGCTAAGGGACCGTACTGCATCCTCGCGGGTCACACTTCGGGACAGATTCTTCGTCTCGGCGACCCATCTGAGTTCGAAGAGGGCGACGAAGACGAATAAAGAACGCGAATTCTGCGAATTACGCCGATCTTCGTTGCGTTCTGCCCGACCCATTCCATACAATTTCATCCATGCCGTTGACCTGTCCGAGTTGTGGCAACAACCATAACTTTCTCGTGAAGACCCTCCAGATGCACGTCGTCCGCCTGGACGACAGCCGTGTGGAGGTGAACGACGAAGGCCGCCCGGCCGTGATCGAGGTGCTCTGTGATGAGTGCGAGACCGCGCTCAACTTCGAGGACTTCGACGACGCGGTGCGGAAGGAAATGTTGCTGACGCTCGGCGCCCGCTAGTTCTACCCTTCGTCTTCGGCCTCCTCCCAGTAATCGCATTCGGGACAGACCCATTCGCGGACCTGGCGTTTCGTGACCTGACCGGTTCCCGGAACACTGTCCGCGCGTTCGGTTAACTTCAGCCGCATCGTGTCGCCGCACAGCGGACAATCCTTTACGTCAGCCATGGGCCGGCATGGTAACGTGATTCCAGCGTGCGCGACTACTACGACATTCTCGGGGTTTCCCGCGATGCGGGCGCTGACGAAATCAAGCGCGCGCACCGTCAGCTCACGCGCCGCTATCATCCCGACATATCCGGCGAGGAGCTGATCATCGCCGGCGCCGACTGCCTCGCCGACGAAGTCCACGTGGATTTCCCGTCCGTGCTGACCGTGCTCGACCGGATGCGGCACTCGTTCTTCGGCGAGCCTGCTCGTCCGGACGCGGGACCCGACATCCTGGTCACGCCGCAGGAAGCGTTCTGGGGCGCGATCGTCCGGCTCGAGGTCCCCGTGCGGCGCACCTGCGCGTGCTGCGGCGGACGCGGCGAGGTGTGGAGCGAATGGTGCGCCGACTGCGGCGGTGTCGGCGACCTCGACGCGCGTCAGGCCGTCCGCCTCCGCGTTCCTCCCGGCGTCGTGGACGGAAGCCGGATCCGTTTCCGCGTGGCAGCGCCCGGCACGCGGCAGGCGATCGTCGACGCCCGCATCAAGATCGGTTCAACATAAGATAAGGACGTGCGTTCCCACGTCAACCTTCTCGGTCTGCTCCAGCTCACATGGGGTGGGATCGGGCTGTTGCTCGCGGCGTCGCTGCTGCTGCTGGCGGCCGGCGCGGCGGCGATCGCGCGCGCGACGCCGGAAGATCCGATGACCGCCGGCGCGACCTCACTGCTCTTCGTGGTGTTCGCAACCGCGCTCGCGCTCGGCGGCTGGGCCAGCGCCTGGGCCGGCAGTGCCATCCGCCAGTACCGCTCACCTGGGCGCACCGGGGCGCTGCTGCTCGCGGTCATCAACCTGTTCATGCTGCCGTTTGGCACGGCGCTCGCGATTTACACCTTCTGGGTGCTGCTCCATAACGACGCGCGCACCCTCTTTGTCCGCGATGCAACCGGCTCACACTGAAAAGACGTCCACCGGCTTCGACGCCAACGTTGCCGCGGCGTTGAGTTACCTCGTGGGCTTCGTCACCGGCATCATCTTCCTGCTGCTGGAGAAGGACAACAAGTTCGTCCGCTTCCACGCGATGCAGTCCACCCTGGTCTTCATCGGCATCGTCCTGATCGACATCCTGCTGCAGATGGTGCCGATTCTCGGCGCGCTGGTCGTCATCTTCGTCGTCATACCCCTGTCCGCCATCCTGTGGCTGGTGCTGATGTTCAAGGCGTACCAAGGGGAACAATTCAAGCTGCCGCTGGTCGGGCAGATGGCAGCCGATCGAACCTGAAAAATGCTTTCCGAAAATACCGTTCTCGATGCGCTCCGGACCGTCCAGGATCCGGACTTTGGCAAGGACATCGTCGCCCTGAAGCAGGTGAAGGACCTGCGGATCGATGGCGGCCGCGTTTCGTTTACCGTCGAACAGGCGCTGTTCGGGTCGCAGTGGCGGCAGCAGGTGGGCGAGGCGGCCGGGGCCGCCGTGAAGCGCGCTGCCGGCGTGAGCGCCGTTGAAGTGACGATGACGGCAAACGTTCGCCCGGCGGTGATTGCCGATGTCTCGAAGCAGCCGGTGCCCGGTGTGAAGAACGTCATCGCCGTCGGTGCCGGCAAGGGGGGCGTCGGCAAGACGACCGTCTCGGTCAATCTTGCCATCGCGCTCAGCCAGTCCGGCGCGCGCGTCGCGCTGATCGACGCCGACATCTACGGCCCGAACGTGCCGATCATGCTCGGGATCAAAACGCAGCTCGGCACCGACGGGCAGCGGATCGTGCCCGCCGATCAGTACGGCATCCAGCTGATCTCGATGGCGTTCCTGACGTCGGACGACACGCCCGTGATATGGCGCGGCCCGATGCTCCACGGCGTCGTGCAGCAGTTCTTCCGCGAAGTCGCCTGGGACAACGTCGATTACCTGATCGTCGATTTGCCGCCCGGCACCGGCGACATCGCCCTCAGTCTCAGCCAGAGCGTGCCGGTGGCCGGCGCGGTCCTGGTGACGACCCCGCAGGGTGTGTCGCTCGCCGACACCCGCCGCGCGGTCAAGATGTACGAAAAGCTGAACATCCCGGCGATGGGAATGATCGAGAACATGAGCCACTTCATCTGCCCGTCATGCCGCACCGAGAGCGACATCTTCGGCAAGGGAGGCGGCGAGGCGCTCGCGAAAGAGATGAACGTGCCGTTCTTCGGCGCGGTGCCGATCTACGAGCCGATTCGCATCGGCGGCGACACCGGGGTTCCGATCTGCGTCGGGGAGCCGAAGTCACCGGCCGCCCAGGCGTTCCGGGGCGCCGCGCAGCAGCTCGCGGTGCAGCTCGCCAAGCTCGGTTTGAAGCAGGGCCCGAGGACGCTCCCACTCACCCAGGTGCGTTGACGCCGAGCACGAGCCCGCTGCCTCGGCGGATGCTTCTCCTGGTGGCCGTCGCCGAGGTGCTCGGGATGTCGCTGTGGTTCTCGGCAACCGCAGCGGCCCCTGCGCTCGCCGCCGAATACCGGCTCGACACCGCGACCATCGCGTGGCTGACGATGGCGGTGCAGGCAGGATTCGTCGCCGGCACGCTCATCACGGCCGTCACCAACCTGGCGGACGCCATCAACCCCCGGCGCCTGTTTGGCGCCGGCTGCGTGATCGGCGCCTGCGCCAATCTTGCGATCACCGCCGCACCGTCCGCGGCCGCCATCATCGGACTGCGCTTCGTGACGGGCGCCGCGCTGGCGTGGGTCTATCCCCCGGGGATGAAGATCGCCGCCGGATGGTTTCTCGAGCGTCGCGGCACCGCGCTTGGCGTCGTCGTCGGGGCGGTCGGGCTCGGCTCCGCGTTTCCTCACCTGCTGGCCGCCGTCGGCGCGACGTTGTCGTGGCGCCTGCTCGTCGGCATATCATCTGTCCTCGCTATAGCCGGCGCGATTCTCGTCACCACCACTGTGAAGGACGGGCCGCACGTGAGCGCGTCGGCCCCGTTCGACCGTCATGCGCTGCGTGTCGTGCTGCAAAGCCGCGGTACGCGGCTGGCGATGCTCGGTTACTTCGGCCACATGTGGGAGCTTTACGCCATGTGGACCTGGCTCGCGGTGTTCGCGGCGCTGTCGATCGGCGCCGGACCGCGCACGGGGTCGGCCGTCGCGTTCGTCGCCATCGCCAGCGGCGCGATCGGCTGCGTCCTGGCCGGGCGCTGGGCCGATAGCTTCGGCAAAGCCAACATCGCCGGCCTGGCGATGCTCGCCAGCGCCGCGTGCGCGCTCCTCAGCCCGCTCTTCTTCGGGGCGCCGCTTGCGGTTCTGTTGCTGCTCGCGGTGATCTGGGGCTTCACCGTTGTCGCCGATTCGGCGCAGTTCTCCGCCCTGGTCGCCGACCACACCGCCCGCACACATGTGGGCACCGCGCTGACGCTGCAGACGAGCGCCGGCTTTCTGCTCACGATGATCAGCATCCGGCTGGTTCCGCCCATTACCGAGGCGGCCGGATGGCGGTGGGCATTCTTGTTTCTGGTTCCCGGCCCGCTGCTGGGCGCAATCGCCATGCGCAGGTTGCGGAAATCGTAATAGGATTCACCTGTGCTTCAACGCCGCATCGTCCGCGGGGTTTCCATCGCAGCGTTGGTAATCGGATCGGCGACGGTTTCGGGGCAGCAGCCGGCCTCGGTGCGTGGCGAGATCCGTGCCTCGCGCGGCGTCGTCGCGGCTGGCCGCACCTTCACGGTCGATGCGGGCGCGCGCGTCATGGCGGCCGGCGGCAACGCGATCGACGCCGGCGTCGCGTCTGTTTTTGCCGCCGCGGTCACCGAGATCTCCCACTTTGGCCTGGGCGGCGAAGCGCCGATCATCGCCATCGTCGCCTTCTGAGATGAACATACCGTTCACCAAATACACCCTCGACAACGGCCTCGACGTGCTCGTGCACGAAGACCATTCGCTGCCGATCGTGGCGGTCAACGTCTGGTATCACGTCGGCTCGAAGAACGAGGTCCCAGGGCGCACTGGCTTCGCGCATTTGTTCGAGCACCTGATGTTCGAGGGCTCGCAGCACTACGACCGGGGCTACTTCCATCCGTTGCAGGAAGCCGGGGCCGCGCTCAATGGGTCCACCAACGCGGACCGCACCAACTACTGGGAAGTGGTCCCCGGCAACGCACTCGACCTGGCGTTGTGGATGGAGTCCGATCGCATGGGCTACCTCCTGCCGGCGCTGACGGATGCGAAGTTCTCGAACCAGCGCGAGGTCGTCCTCAACGAGCGGCGCCAGAACTATGAGAACCGGCCCTACGGGCTCGCCGGCATGGCGATCGTGTCCGCACTCTACCCGGCCGACCATCCGTATCACTGGCTGACGATCGGCGGCGCCGACGACATCCGCGCCGCGCACATCGACGACGTCCGCGCGTTCTTCCAGCGCTATTACCATCCCGGAAACGCGTCGCTGGCGCTTGCGGGCGACATCGATCCGGACATGGGGATCTTGCTGGCGGAGGAGTACTTCGGGGAGATTCCCGCCGGCGAGAAGCCGGCGCGCCTTTCCATCCCTACGCCCGCGCCGCCGCCGGCCGACGTCAAACTGGTGCTCGAGGATCGCGTCGAGCTGCCGCGGATCTACATGGCGTGGCATTCGCCCGCGCTCTTCGCCGAGGGGGACGCGGAGCTCGATCTCGTCGCCGAGGTGCTGACGAGCGGTAAAACGTCGCGCCTCTATCGAGCGCTCGTTTACGAGCAGCGGATCGCGACTGAGGTCGCGGCCTCCCAGAACTCGCGCGAGCTCGGAAGCTTCTTCCAGGTGGTCGCCACCGCGGCACCTGGACGGACCCTCGCTGAAGTGGAGCGCGCGATCACCCGGGAGCTGGCGACGTTCCTCGACCGCGGCCCCACGGGCGCCGAACTGGAACGCTGCCTGGCCCAGGCAGAGGCCCACTTTCTCTTCCGGCTCCAGACGGTCGGCGGGTTCGGCGGCAAGTCCGATCAGCTGAACGCCTACAACACGTTCCTCAACGATCCCGGCTACTTCGTGCGCGACCTCGAACGGTATCGCACGGCGACCGCCGATCGACTACGCGATGCGGCGCGGATCTATCTCAAGCCGGCGAATCGCGTCGTCCTCAGCGTCGTTCCGCGCGGGCGCGTTGCGCTCGCGCTCTCCGGGTCGCAGCCGGTGGCGGTCTCCTGATGGCGGTCGACCGCAGCCGCCTGCCAGGGCTGGGCCCCGAACGACCGTTCACGTTTCCCGACATCCGTCGCGTCACGCTGGCGAACGGTCTCCGCGTGTGGACGGTCGAGCACCACCAGGTGCCCCTGGTGTCGGTCCTGGCCCTGGTGCCGGCCGGCGCCGCAGCGGATCCGTCCGACCGCCCGGGGCTCGCGGCCATCACCGGCGACATGCTGGACGAGGGCTGCGGCGACAAGGGCGCGCTGGACGTCCACGAAGCCCTCGGCCGGATCGGCGCGCAACTCGACCTCGACGTCGGCCACGACGCCACCGTCCTCGGCTTGACCACGCTCGAGCGCTATCTCGATCGCGGGCTCGAGCTGGTGCGCGACATGCTGATCCGCCCGCGTTTCGAGCAGCGCGAGTTCGATCGTGTGCGCGACCTGCGCTTGAACCGGCTCCTGCAGCTGAAGGACATGCCGCCGGCCCTGGCGGACCGCGCCTTTACGCAGTTGCTGTATCGCGGGCATCCCTACGGTCATCTCCCGATCGGATCTGAAGGATCGCTCCGAGCGATGATGATCCGCGACATCACGTTGTTCCATCGCCGCGCGTTCGTGCCGTCCCAAACGACGGTCATCGCGGTGGGGGATGCGTCGCACGAGCGACTGGTCGAGGCGGTCTCGCGCGCGTTCGAGGCGTGGGCCGCGGACTCGACGGAGCCGCCGATCAACCCGGACGGGTTCCCGCCTGCGTCGCAGCCGGCGATGCAGCTCGCCCTGGTCCATCGCGCGGGCGGGGCTCAGTCGGAACTCCGCATCGGCCACGTCGCGCTGCCGCGCAAGTCGCCGGATTATCACGCCGCGCTCGTCGCCAACATGATCCTCGGCGGACAGTTCGTCAGCCGGATCAACATGAACCTGCGCGAAGACAAGGGCTACACCTACGGCGTGCGGACGGCATTCGAGTTCCGCCGCGCGCCGGGCCCGTTCGTGCTCCACGCCAGCGTCCAGGCCGATGCCACCGCGGACGCGCTGCGCGAGGCGATCGGGGAGATGCGCGCGATTCGCGGCGAACGCCCGGTGACCGCGCAGGAGCTCGAACTGGGCCGCGCTTCCCTGACCCGGGGCTATCCGCGCAACTTCGAGACCGCCGACCAGGTCGCGCGCGGCGCTGCGCAGCTGGCGCTGTACGACCTGCCCAATGATTACTTCACCACGTTCGTTCCCAGGGTCCTGGCGCTGAACGAGGACACGGTGACGGCGGCCGCCGCGAAACACATCGATCCGTCGCGGCTGTTGACGGTCGTCGTGGGCGATCGCGACAAGCTCGGCCCGTCTCTCAAGGCGCTGGACATGGGTGACGTGGCGGACATCAGTGTGACGTGAAAGCCGTCCGGTTCCACGAGCACGGCGGACTCGATGTGCTGCGCTACGAGGACGCGCCCGATCCGGCGCCGACACCTGGACGGGCGGTGGTTCGGGTCCGCGCCTGCGCGCTGAATCATCTCGACTTGTGGGAACGGCGTGGGCTCGATCGCGTGAAGCTGCCATTGCCGCATATCTCCGGCAGCGATGTCGCAGGCGAGGTAGTCACGCCGGGGGACGGCACGCTGGCCGCGGGAACCCGGGTGATGCTGCAGCCGGGCCTGCGCTGCGGTCGCTGCGCTGCATGCGCGGACGGTCGAGACAACCAGTGCGTCAAATAC
>Ga0193738_1000382_pt1 | contig 24552 bp, 31 predicted proteins | sample L2a1metaG_FD_144927 | JGI IMG/M metagenome (GOLD analysis project Ga0193738, IMG submission 144927) | Soil microbial communities from a riparian zone of the East river system, Colorado, United States - L2a1 | ecosystem: Environmental > Terrestrial > Soil > Riparian zone | place: USA: East River... | reverse complement strand
AATTGGGCAACCGTTGACGCTGCCGTTTATGCTCGAGCCGATAAACCGGGCATAAATTGGTCAACCGTTGACGCTGCCGATTATCCCGTGGAATTGCCGCCACTCTCCGAACCGGCTATTGCCTACGATGTTGCCGTGCGCCTAAATCCCCCGATAACCGCTCCCGCTCCCGAGCCTATTCGCTTTACGTCGGATAGCGCTAATGGTCGTTGCGTTGGGGCCGAAGGTTTACTTGCCGAATATGATCCGGGTTGGTCTATTGAACGAATGTCCCGCATCATGTATAGGGAATCACGATGCAAACCGTTAGTGCGAAACCCGAGTGGCGCAACTGGCCTACTTCAAATCATGCCGAGTAATTGTCGCTATATCGCAAGGCAATTGGGCGAGAGTTGCACGGTTGCCAAATTGCAGCTACCAGAATTCAATATCCGTGCCGCAACCACCCTATTTGAATATGATGGATATGGACCATGGAAACTCTAACCCGAATCCGCTTAGCGATATGGTGCGCCATTGGGCTACTGCTTTGGGCACTACTTATTCCGATTGCGATTGGTTTGGACCGACTACGTACGTGGATTCGCCGCTAGGGGCCGCCTAGCTCCCGCCACGTTGCCGCCTACGGGCCTCTAGGGCCTCCGGGCGACGGTTGCGCCATCCCGAGCCCGTAGGCCCGTAGAACGCAACGTGAGGCCTCGTGACCGATTGCTTATGTGAATAGGGTCGGCTTGTCGAATCGACCCGATTCAATCGCATAAACGGCAAATGATGCTGCCACTAGTGGTGAGATATCAACATTGCCTTTACGGTTGAATCCCCATCGTTCGCCAATCGGCCGCTTAGTCGCACCTTTGATAGCGTCATTCAAACGAAAGTCATTCAAATGTGTGATTCGCTTTGATCGCACATTGTCATAGAAACAAGCTGCGGCATTTGCTACATCTTTAGCCGCATAAGGAATAACTTCAATTCCTCTATTCTCTAGAATCATCACCATTGATGCTGCCGGGCCTCCGGTATCGATAACTACCGCACAACCCCTACGTTCGGCAATGTCAATTGTCCTATCAATAATCCAATCAACTCCTTCGGCCGCTTGGATTACTTCAATTGGCAGATAGTCGCCTACCGAGCTACAACCTACGATTGCCGCCCGTTGCCTATCCCATGAAACGTCAATGGCAATGACAGGATCATTGGTCAACCAAACATCGTCACGATATAGGGTCTGCCATTGCTCCCAATCAATAACCCTATCGGAACCGTCATTAGTCTTATGGCACAAATACTCACGCATAAAGTCGCCCAATCGCATTGACGCCATTTCCTCACGCATAAACTCTAGGGAAATGCCGTTTGGTTGATTGAGGGTAGGCATTGTGTCTAGCCATGTTGATTCCGCTAATGGATCGCTCCCGGGATTCATCGACCATTCAAACCAAACCCGTGAATCATCATCGGCTTTAACCGCCCGGTGCCCCAATTCTTGCAAATGATTAAGTAGCTCCGAATCATCATTACCGGCATTGGAGATAACGACGAATTGTGAGCCGATACAACCGTTAGCCGAATGCCTTTGGGCCATGATGGGCCGCAACGTACCGAGCAACCAAAGCGAATGCGTTAAGGCCTCATCAACAATCACTAGATCAGCCGTCATGCCTCTAGCGGCATTCTTGGTAGGTGTGACAGGCTTATACGTTGACCCATTGGTAAACGTGAGGCATTCATGCCCCGTTTGTCCCGCTAGATGCTCTACATATTCACCCATATAGTCCACGATGATTCCGCAATGTTCCTTCCACCGTTCAACGGCGGTAACTCGCCTTTGTGCGGTATATACGATTTGTTGCGGAATGATTCGCTTTAGCCCAACGATTTCGGCAATGTCGGTTCTATACGGCAACATTGCTTGACCCATTACCCTAGCTGCCGCCCATTTCGTCTTTCCGCTTTGACGCCCAACCATGACGCCGACATGAGACGAATTGTATTTAAGGCTTGATTGTCCCTCAAATGGCGTGCCCCTTTCGGAAAGCATGGTGCTAGTTGAATTGACCAACGTTTGCCATGCGTAGGGTTCAAACCCTAATTGGTTACTCATTTCGTCGAAGTACCAACCTAGATTCGGTTTGTACGTATCTAGCTTTGTGCTAATGCGTGGTGCTGCCGCCGTTGTAATCATCACCATTCCCTTGTGTTGGTAGGGGCCTTACGTGCCCAACGCATTAACGCTCCCTGCCGATTTGAGTGATACCGGCAATGTGGTTTGAATACTCCCGACCAAAGCGAAGGGTCGGGAAATTCGGAAATAGGTGGGCAATGGTCGGGAGTTGATGCCCGATTGACGCAATCCGATTCATGGCATTGGATTTCCTCCATAGCTAGCCATTGCTTGTAAGCCCTATATGCGGGATCGTCTAAATGTTTCTTATATCGAACGCCGGTCATGTGTGGAGTTAACTACCGATTGCACTTAGGCGCAATATGTGCGAGAGTGATTTGCGATGTCTGACCCTAATTCCCTAATCGTCATTCGGGACTATCGAAATAGGGCGATTCCTAGGGATTCCAACCCTAATAGCAATCCCGTGAGTGGTTCCGTTGGCGACAATGTAGAGCCGGGATTTGGCGATAATCACGTTATGTATCCCGAAGGTCATTTGGAATCTTCGGGGCATATGCCAGAAGTACAAGCCTGGCAAGGATGGCCTACGGGATGGGAAACGCCGTTATGGAATGGTGATGCCTTTCCACAACGGCTTGTATCAACGCTATGGACTTGCATTGATTTGAATAGTCGGCAATTGGCATCCTTTCCCATTTACGGTGTCAAAGGGGTAAAGGTAGTCGCATTACCCGATTGGTCGAATAATCCCGAACCTAGTTTGTATTCCGATTTCTCCGAAGCGGCGAAACAAATCTTTAATACCTATTACGCAATGGGCGAAGTAATCCTTTGGGCTACGGGTAGATACAAAGACGGTTTGGGGCCGGGCGGTATTGGGTCGGTAGCTCGGTTTGTCGTTCTTAATCCGCAATTGGTCAATATCGAATTGTCCGATGGCGCAATTGAATACCGTTTGGGAAACCTCACCCTAGACCCGAATGATGTTTGTCATATCAAATACCAATCCATGCCTACCAACTTGCGAGGCATTGGGCCGCTCGAATGGGCCGCTAAATCCATCGCATCGGCGGCAGCATTGGAAAGGATGAATACCGACCTAGCTACCCGTGGCGGTATTCCATGGGCGGTTCTCAAATCGCAACGGAAGTTGAATAGTAAAGAAGCTTCCGATTTGCAAAGCCGTTGGGTCGAAGGTTCACGTAATCGGCAGGGTGCTCCGGCAATCCTTTCGGGAACTTTGGAATTGGAAACCCTCACCATTTCTCCCCGTGAAATGATGATGTTGGAGCAACGAATCTTTGACGAAACAAGGATTTGTGCCGCTTTGGGCGTTCCACCCTATTTGGTCGGATTGCCGCAACCGGGCGGACTTACTTACGCCAATGCGATTTCACTTCTTGATTTCCATTGGAGAACCACACTTAGAACGGCTGCCGCATTTGCCGCTAGGGCAATGTCTAATTGGCTACTGCCTAGGGGTACCCGAGTTGAATTCAACCGGGACGATTACATTCGGGCGGACGATTTGACTCGGGCACAAACGGACCAAACCCTATTCAACTTGATTGATGAGCATGGAAACCGAGCTAAGACGATTGACGAAATCCGTTTGGGTAATCGGCTTGCCCCGAATGATCCCGATTCGGTTATTGAATTGGAAGGGGTAATCCCGTGAAATCAACGTTTATCCGATCCGCAGATTTCGAGTTGCGGGATGATGGTCGCACATTGACCGGGCGAATTGTGCCGTACAACGAAGTTGCGAACGTTGTTGAAATGGATACCGAATCAAATACTTTGGTTCGATATCAAGAAACGTTCTTGCCTCATTCGCTTGCCGCAATGGCGCAAGGGTTTGCCTCCCGTGGCGGAAAGTTTGCTAATGGGCAATTTATCCCGCTCTTGATCGACCATAACGATAATTTCGACAATATGGTCGGTCACGCTACCGAATTGCGGGATGAGGATGACGGCGCATATGCGTCATTTCGACTTTACGATGATGCCCGAATCACAAAGATTAGAAGCGTACTTAGTGAATCGCATACCGGTTTGTCGATTTCATTTCGAGACGTTAGAACGCCCAAGATTGTTAATGACATTGTGCAAAGAGTGCAGGTATTTGTCGCTCACGTTGCCGCTACCCCTAGTCCCGCATATCAAAGCGCTGGCATTCTTACGCTTCGATCTAATGAGGAATGCGAACCCGTTACGCCTTTGTTGAATGGCGTTAAGGAATGGTTGGCTAGTCAACGCAATGGCTGATTTCGGTGATATCACCATTGATGATGTTTACGATAGACGTGATGCCCTAATTGCCCAAAGGCGTGCCGCTAAAGGAACCGTTTGGCTAACGGGTATGGCGGATATCTTGCGATACGTCGGATTAAACGTTATTGAAGTTGATGGTTGGGAAACCCGTGCACGTAGCTCGGGAGGTTTCGCTAGTTGGCCTTTGTGTGTGATGTGGCATCACACTGCCAGCGGCCCTAATTCCGATGGTTGGAATGATGCTAGCTATATCGCTTATGGTGATGAGAATTCGCCTATTTCTAATCTGTATATTGATCGTGGCGGTAATGTGTGGGTAATTGCCGCTGGCGCAACCAATACGAATGGCAAGGGTATTTCAATTCCCTTTAGCCGTGGCACGGTTCCTGCCGACGGAATGAATAGTTACGCTTTGGGCGTCGAATGCGGCAATAATGGCGTTGGCGAGAATTGGCCCGAAGTACAGATAAACGCCATGTTCCGAACCAATATCGCAATGAACCTTTGGTTTGGCAATCGGGTTGACGATTTGTCGACGCATAACTATTACGCTCCCGATAGGAAGATTGATCCCGCTACAGACAATGTGTCCGGCAATTGGATTCCTTCCGTTGTCAATTCCTCCCGTAGTTGGAACGTGCAAGATATCCGTGACGAATCTAATAGGCGTTTACAAGCTTTCATTGACAGCACCGATCCAATTCCGCCACACCCGACTTACCCAATTCCCGAAACCGACGAGGATGATATGGCTACGTTCATTATTCGCAATAGCGATACCGGGCAAGTTGTATTGCTTGCTTATGATGGCGCAGGAGTAACCGCTACGGGTTTGGCCTTTAATGATTTAGGCGCATATCAAGAGCGGTTCGGCAATTGGCTAGATACCGACCCTTCCGTATTCGATGATTTCATCGCCAAATCAAACGAGGGATGATGTTCGCTAACGGAATCTTTGATAGTCACACTTTGCTTTCCGATTGGTTCTTCCTAGGGGCCGCCGTTGCGTTTCTGGCGTTGGGTGTGCTGGCAGTGCTCCGGGCCTCCGATCGGCCGTCTACGGGCCACGTAGAGGCCTCTACGGGCCTCCGGGCCTCCCTGCCATGGTTCGCTAGTGCCGCCGTAGCTATCGGCTTGCTTGTTCTCTAATGCCGAATGACGTTTGGCGTTTCTTTAATGCCTTACGTCGGATAGTGGTATTTGCATTAGGTGTCTGGATTATCGTCGATGGATTGACCGAATCCACTAACGTTATTCCAAAGTTGGTAGTCGGAATGATAATGGTCGGCGTTCTCCCTATTGATAATCTCACGCTACGTTCTCCGTTTGACTTGCGTAATAAACAATCAATTGACGTAACCCGTAGGCGTGAGATAGAAAGAAACTACGAAGCACCCGAATAACGTTGCATAGCAACCCTCATTCATTTGGGGCAACCTAAAGCAATTGCAATCGCAACCTTCATTTGAATAACGAACCCTTCAAATGTAAAGGATTAAGACGATGGCAATTGACAATATGGTTAAGCGGCTTCTTGATGAGAGAGACCAGAAGCTTGCTCTTATCGATCAAATCGCTAGCACTGCCGATGACGAGGGTAGAGACCTTCTGGAATCGGAGAATCAAACCATTACCGGTGCCCAAGATCGAGTTAGGGCTCTCAACAATCAGGTTGATCGGCTTTCGCAAGATTTGGAATTGGCCGATACTGCAAAGAATCGCATTCGGGCACTTGATCCCACGATTGTCGCTAAGGATTTCTCTTACCGAACCGCCGGTGATTTCCTTTATGACATGATTCACCGTACCGACAATCCCGATGCCGATATGCGTATGAGTCGCTACATGAAGCGTGCCGCAGAGCATATGGGATTTGATAAGGCTAATACCGTTGCCGTTGCCGGAGGCTTTAACGGTTTGGTTGTTGCTCCCGTTGTTGGCCCGGTACTTGACCCGAGCCCTACTGGTCGTCCACTCTTTACCGCAATTGGGGCACGGCAACTCACTAGCCTTACCTTTAATCGGCCTCGCATTGTTGACCCTAATTTCTCTACTGGCGTTGGCGTTGTTGCTTTGGAGAAATCCGAAATGCCAAGTAAGGCTTGGGATATCGTTTCGGAACTGGTGACGACTAAGCGTGTTGGTGGTTATATCAACGTTTCGGAAGTTCTTACCGAAATGCTTTCCGGTTCGCTTGATATGGTGGTTAGCCATATGAACCGCCGGGTTGAGGCTTATTCGGAGACTGCCGTTGTTGCCGAGCTTGATAAGACGACTGCAATCGTGCCGCTTACCGGTAACGATTCCGCCGCCATTACTGCTGCTATCGGTACTGCCGCTTCAACCGTTGTTGCTAATACCGGCAATCTTCCTACGTGGATTGCTATGGGCCCGGAAGCTTGGGGAAGCCTTATCGGAGTGAGTGACCTTGCCGGTAGGCCAATGGTCCCGCCAGTTGGCCCGGTTAATGCTTATGGGTCTGGTGGCGCAGATGCCTACTTCCAATCCATGTTCGGACTTAGGGCCGCCATTACTCCCGCCATTACCGATAAGTCGATTTACGTTGGTAACTCATTTGGCTTGGAGATTTACGAGAAGCCTATGCCGCTTATGCAGGCATTTGAGCCGAGCGTTTATGGTCGGCAAGTTGCCGTTGCAACCTTTATCGGTTTCTATTCGCCTATTACTACGGAGGGTGCTACTCCCGAACGGAATGGAACCGTTAAGATTGATTGGACGTAATTCGTATGAGTTACTACGATACGAGTTATCCGCCATCCCTTTACGGATTGCCTAGTGCCCATGATTTGATGTTAGTTGGCACGGTTAGGCCCGGAACACTCACTATTGACTTTACGTGGAATAGTGACGGGCATATTGCCACTCTAGGATTTGGTGATGGTCAGAATGTTAGGACCGATACCGAAATGGCTACGCATACCTACGGGATTGCCGCCGTCTATATGGCAACCGTTGTAAGCGGTAATGCGAGGGATTCTGCCGAATTCACTTTGACCGGTGCGATTGCCGATGACGTAAGCGAGGAACCTGCGGACGAATACAAAGCCGTAAAGGTTGACGAATTGCCGCCTACTGAGGAAATCCCCGAAACCGAATAGAGATTGTCCAAACATTTCCCCTACCGCTATCCATTCCGCCCCATCGGATAGCGGTAGGGGATTTATCCTTAAGGAAACTCAAATGGCATACGTCACGCCAATTGAAGTAGCGAAACAAATTGGTAAGCCGAACCTAGCCAATGATCCCGTTGATCCTAAGCTCCAAATGGTTTGCGATTCCGCCGAGTTTCTTATTAACGATTGGTGCGGCCGAACCGAATCACTTGATCCGGTCCCGCCCACTATCAACATTGTTGCCGTATCGCTTGCCGTTGATTTGTATAAGCAAGCCGACGCCACGTTTGGCGTTATCGGTTCGGGCGAATCTGGTATGGTCCGAATTGCTCGGGATTTGCTTAACCGTTATGACTCCCTACTCATTCCTTTCTACGATCCGCTTAATGGTTGGGGAGTTGCATAGTGAGTGACTATCCCGACGTTTACGGGCTTACCGATTTCCGTAGCCAATTGGCTACGATCTTGCGTGATGAATTGCCCGATAACATCGGCGTTAGTGGTGACATTCCCGATTCAATTGCGCCACCATCTGTTTACGTAACATGGTCTAACCCGTGGCTCATTCCGACTACATTCTGTCAATATACGGCGGCCGCACAAATCATTGTGATTGCCGCTCGTATTGAACCTGGTGGACAATATGCCATTCTAGAATCTCTAGTTGGTCAGATTGTCCAAATCCTTCGTAGTGCCCGCATTCCTATTCGTGATGTGACTCCGCCATATCCGATGGTATTTGCTGGCGTTAATTATCTTGCCGCATCATTCAACATCATTCAAGAAATGGGAGATTAATCATGGCTACCCCTAAGCCAATTCGGCTTACTGATCCGTTCATCATTCTTGGAAAGGATGATGCCGGGCCGCCGGTTACCGTTGCACATGCCTTTGTATGTTTCTCTAATGGCATTCACCTTACGGGAGAGAGTGACGATGATCTTGCGACATTCTGTGACCCGGAAGGTTTCGCTTATACCCTTTCGCTTGATCTTAAGATGAGTTTGGGGCCGGAATCACTTGATGAGGCCCTAATGGCATTGGGTGGACCGGGTACCGTTGTTGATTTCGAGTTTGCCTATATCGATGAGCCCGCTAGTGCCACTAATCCGCATTGGACCGGAAGGGTTCGCATTCCCGCATGGCCTATTGTTGATGCGGGCATTAACGAGGCCACTAGCTTTACGATTGACATGCCGGTTATTGGTGATGTGATTCGGGATGACGGTTCGGTTGCTCGGGTTATCGGAAGTTCGGCCCATACGCATTCGACCACTAACGATATGGTTCCCGCCTAATGACACCCTTTGATGAGCTAACCCTATTTGAAGTTGACGAAATGCAAACAGTTTGTCTAGAGGGTAAGACGATTTCGGATAGTGACCCTATGCGATTGGCAGGGGCCGTCATGTTCATGACAAATAGGCGTGAGAATCCTCTATTGGATTGGGAGTCATTCCGTCGGCAAACCCGAATGGCCGATATCAAAGCTTTCTCCGAATTGATGAACGAGGAAGAATTGGACCCTACCAACGGAGTAATGACCTAACCAACCACAAGAACCAAGCGTGGATTTGGTATCACTGGCGCATTACTCCGAATGAGTATCGGCAATTAAAGGTTTGGGAACATCGGGCAATGATGGCGGTTATGTCTGACATTGCAAAGGAACGCCGAAAGGCGCAGGGAAAGCGTGGCCGCTAATGCCGATGGATACAAAGCTAGAAGGGTTTGACGAATTCAAGCGGGATACGGCAAAGATCAATAAGGAACTACCGGAACAAACCCGTTTGTCGTCTATCGATATGGCGGCCCAATGGGTAGCGGCCGCACAATCCAATACGCATACAACGCAAGAAATGATGGCGGCCGCCGAATTGCAATCGGGTAGCTCTGGTGATGGCGCACAAATCACATGCCATTCACCATTGTTCTACGGTGCTGAATTCGGCGGGCAAGGTCGTCCCGAAACCATGCAATTCCCTCCCTTCAATGGGCAAAGGGGATATTGGTTCTATCCCGCACGTAGAGCAAATGAGGAACAATTTGCTGCTATTTGGGACAAAGGCGTTGAAAACGCTATGCAATCATGGGATAGGCACGGGTAGATCAAATGGCTTTGTTAGGTGGTGGCGGCGGACGTGAATACGTCCTAAAGATTGTTGCCGATGTAACCGAAGCAACTAAAGGCATATCGGAAGTCGAGACTAAGACTTCTAGTATGAAAGATAAGATGCTCGGTATCGGTAAAGGCGTTGCGGCGGGATTAGCTGCAACGGCGGTAATCGATTTCGGCAAAGATGTTATTAACGCTGCCGCAGATGCCGATGATGCAAATGATGTAATGCAAGCGGCATTCGGCGAAACGTCTAAGTCATTCGATGATTTCGCAAAGAATGCTGCCGACTCTATGGGCCTAAGTGAAACGGCCTATAAGAACATGGCCGCTAAGACGGGTTCGCTATTGCAGTCCGTTGGTATCAACAATGCCGATGCCGCTAAATCAACGGAAACCCTCACCCAACGTGCCGCAGATATGGCGGCAATTTGGGGAACCGATGTACCTACTGCAATGGAGGCAATCAACAAAGGATTAGTTGGGAGCACGAAAGGCCTAACCGCATTTGGCGTGAAGATTTCCGCTAATGAGATCGACGCTAGGGCAATGGCTAAAGGTTGGGTTGATGCTTCGGGCAAGGTAACCGATGCCGGTAAAGCAATGGCCGCCCAGGAAATCATTATGGAAAAGACGGCAAATGTGGCGGGAGCATATGCCGACAATTCAAAGGATCTAGGCTCTCAACAAGATATGTTGAAAGCGAAGTTTGCCAATCTCCAAGCGGGATTAGGTGCGGGATTGTTGCCGGTCATTACAAAGCTTATGCAAGTGTTCCAACCTATTCTTGATTTCATCGTCAAGAACATTGACGTATTGGGGCCGCTTGCGATTGGCATTGGTGCGGTTACTGCGGCAATGTGGTTGTTCAATGCCGCCATGGCTGCTAACCCGATTTCGCTAGTCGTCATTGCCATTGCCGCACTAGTGGCAGGAATCCTTATCCTTTGGAACAATGTCGATTGGTTCCGAAATGGAATCCTCGCTATGTGGGATGCCATCAAAGCGGCATTTAGTTGGGTTGCCGATAATTGGCCTACGATCCTTGCCATCATTACCGGTCCCGTCGGAATTGCCGTCCTACTCATTACGAAGAATTGGGACACGATTAAGGATACGTTTAATACGATGGTGGATACCATCAAACGTATTGCGGGAACGGTTTACGAAATCCTGTCGGCCCCATTCCGTACCGCTTATGATGCAATCAAATTGGTGATTGACAAAGTACCCGGAATCTTTACCGCCGCCGTTACGGGAGTTACTAACGCTCTTTCAACCATTTGGACGACGATTAGCGACCCATTCAAGAAGGGTTGGGACGCCGCTTCTACTGCCGGTAAGACGGTATTGGATTGGTTCACGGGTTTGGGTACGAAGATCAACAACGCCTTTAGTGGCCTTGCCGATATCATCAAGTACCCCTTTACGACTGCCTTTAACGCAATCAAGACGCTTTGGAATAGCACAGTAGGCGGATTCAAATTTAGCGTACCTAGTTGGATTCCCGTAGTTGGTGGTAAGTCATTCCAAATTCCGAAGATGGCAACCGGTGGAATTGTCAACAAACCTACTATTGCTTTGATTGGTGAGGCTGGCCCGGAAGCGGTAGTGCCTTTGAATATGCTTGCTAAGTCTCCGAATACCGTTGCCCCTGTCAATCTGACGGTTAACGTTTACGCTTTGGACGCGAACGCCGAAGTAGGGCGAAAGGTATTTGAGGCTTTGCGAGAGTACGAACGGGTATCGGGTCGGAATCTAGGTGCCGCCTAATGCCGTGGAATGACGACGTAACCCTAAAGCTTTACATTTCCGAATCGGGTGATTTCGTTTCATTGGGCACCCGAACGGAAATCCCGCTTACCCCTGCCGGTAATGGTCTGCCGTATGGTTCTACTTTGTATGCCCCTAATGGGCACGAAACCGAAGTGAACTTTACTACCGCTAGCGGCCGCTTCTCTATTAGCAATAAGACTGCCGACGCCCAAACTAACCGAATCTTTGGTGCACACTTTCAATTTGAAATGCAATTGAACACTCGGTACATCATGAATGTTCAAGCTCAGGTTATGGACGGCAAACAAGCTGCTAACCGATATGTGCAGAATGGTCGGGTTGTGAATGGCACGGCTTGGGGAGTTTCTCAAACCGCCGTTACACCATGGGAAGATATCGCCCTATACAGTGACTTTACCGTTAGTCAAGATTTCATGTATGTTCGTTTGATGGCGACGAATACGAATCCCGCTAATACAACTTGGGGAGTCCAATACCAGAATCTTGCGATGATTACGATTCCGACTAACGTTCCCGCTCCCGTTTGGCACGAAGTAACTTGCGATATCAACGCCTTTAGTTTGCGAGAGGGTAGGGAACGTGCGACGAATCGTTACGAAGTTGGGCAAGCCGTCATTAGCGTTATCAACGACAATGGGGAGTTTACTTATCAACCAACTCACCCATGGGGATTGAGGCCCGGAAGATTCGTAAAGGTTGAAGCAACCCATAAAGGGATTACCTACCCTGTCTATTACGGCTTGATTGATGGCATGACGAATAGCTATACGATCGATGGTCACGCCTTAACCAACATGGCATGCGTTGACGTTTCGTCATTGCTTGCTAACCAAACCGTTCCGGGTATGTCGAATGCCGAAACAATGCAATTGTCGGGAACACGCTTTAATCAAATGTTGAACGGAGTTGCTTGGCATCCCTCGCAAACGGATTGGCAACAAGGTTCCTTCTATATGCGAGGGATTACCGCTAACGGTAGAACCGTTCGCGATGAACTTGGATTGATTGGCGATAGCGAAGGTTCCTATTTCTGGGCCGATAGGGTCGGCAAATTGTTCTATCGTGGGCGTGATTGGAATGCCGACCGAATCACTATGGTTGGTGCGGAATTGCTCGCACAATTGCCGAACGAACCCGAAGTATTCCCTTACGTCAACTATGTATTTCCGGGTGCTCCCAATAACGATATGCAAGTTCCCGATTCGGCCGAATTGGATATGTTGGGCGGAATCGACATTACGGCAAGGCTTTCGTTTGACAACGTGAATGGTTCCGGTCAAATGATTGTTGCAAAGAATGATGCCGGGTCGAATGGTTGGTGGTTGTATAAGGCTGCCACGAATAGGCGACTTGTAATGCGTGCCGGTAGAACGACGATTACCGCTACTGTTGATATGCCCGCAGTAACGAGTACCGGAACATTCTGGGTAAAGGCGCAATACAATGCGACTACCGGAAGTGTCCGCTTCTACTACTACTACAATCAAGATACCGAACCGCTTAACAACGAATGGATTGCGATAGGTGCGGAACAATTCGCTTTGACGACTGGTCAAGTTGCGACTACCGACCCAATGTTCATTGGCAATAGCAACTTTAGTAATCCGTTGGCCGGACGAATTCGGGAGTTGATTATTCGGCCCGGTACATCGAATTCGACGCCCATCTTTCATTTGAAGGAATCCGACGGATACGGCAAAGCGGGAACCCTTGCCTTTAATGCTTCTACTGGTCAACCGATTACCGTGAGGCAAACGGGTACCAATGTCATTGTTAGGGATGCTTCGGTTTACGAATACTTGCCGGTAGTTGACGATATTCCTACCCTTCCTACCGCTCCGATGATTTGCACGAATGCCCTAGATACAACATGGAGTCGGGATAGGGTCATTAACGAATTGTCGCTAGCGAATGTTGGTGGTTCGGCTATCACAACGATTGATGCGGAAAGCCAGAAGAAATATGGGCCTCGCACTTACTCCCGAATGGATTTGCTAAACGATAACGCCCATCCCGAGTATTTGGATTTGCGTGCTGCCGATTTGATGCACGATGTAACCGAGGCTTCAATTAGAGTCAACTCGGTTTCATTCAATCCCGCCATTAACAAAGATGGTTGGGTGTGGGCACTAACTTGCTTTATGAATGATCTAGTTCGGGTGCGATATACCCACCCTACGGAGGGTTGGGGATTTAGTGCCGTAGCTCATATTCAGGGTATCGAGCACAGTATCGATACTAAGCAATGGCGAACCCGATTGGCATTGGACGATTACGAGGCTTTCGTCTATTACGATTTCGCCGAAATCCAATCGGGTTGGGATATCGGTTTGTGGGATGAGGATATTTGGGATGGTGCGGGCAACCCGAATACCCCTGCCTATTGGAATGCTAAGTACCTTTGGTCGAATGCGAATAGCAAATGGGGATGATCTAACATGGCGATTACCGTACCTACAATCGGTAGTGAGATTGACGTTGTTACATTCGGCAAACCCGTTGTTGATGCCGTTAACCTCATGACTCCCGGTGCATGGATAACGGCAACCATGTTGAATTCATGGGTTGCATCTAGTGGCCGCACCATTCAATATTGCAAGATCAACAATGTCGTTTATGTTCATGGCGTAATGACTGGCGGCGCATTGGGAACTACCGCATTTAACTTGCCTGTCGGTTATCGACCATCTGTTAACAATGACTTTGCCGTTGTAAGCAATAATGCCGGTTCAATTGTAATGGGTGCCGTATATGTTCGTTCGTCAAGTCACGCTAATGCCGGTGACGTTGGAACATATTTCGGCGGCGTAACCGAAGTTCAAATGACACTTTCGTTTGCTACTTAAGGATTCGACAATGGCTATCGTTCGACCAGTCACTAAGACTCTCATTAGCGTCCCGAATTGGGGAGTCCCGATTACCGATGAGGTAAACCGCCTAACAACTCTCACGGGTTCTAATGTTCCGTCGGCATGGACGAATGCAACCCTACTTAATGGTTGGTCTAATCATGCCGATGGTGGTTTGCAATACCGCAAAGTCGGTGATATTGTTTACATTCGTGGGCGCATTGTTGGCGTTCTTAATTTCACATCGGCTTGGAATATTCCCGCTGGTTTCCGTCCCGCCCGTGCCGCTAACCTTATGGCAGTTGCCGGTATGGTGAATACCGCTTGGGCATTCGGGCACATTGACTTTAGATCAAATGGTGATTTCGTTCCGTTTAGCCCGAGTGGATTAACAGAGCTTGCATTTAATAACCAATCGTGGAGCATTACACTTTAATCGCAAGGGGAAATCATGGCCTATTCCGATGTTGCACTACTCACTAGCGATAACGATTTCATCTATCGTATTCGAGCTTGCGTATCTAGTGAAGGTGAACCCGACCCGATTGAATGGACAAACAATCACATTTGGCCCATGGCGGGAATGCCTGGGTTTGGCGACAAATACGCATCTGCAATCCTTAACGGTATTGCGAGGCCCGGTAACGATCAATCGGTTATTTCGGATAACGACATTCTTGCCGCCGTTCAATCCCTCCGAATCCCGTAACGATCTAGGCCGCCACCAGGGACGATGGCACGAGAGGCCCCTAGGTGCCGTTCTAACGGGCTCGGGGGCCTCCGGGCCATGTGCATACCACCTAGGCCCGTGGAGGCCCGTAGGCGGCAACGTGAACGGAGCTAGCGAGGCCTCCCGCCGTTGGGATGCTCCGTAGAACCGTGCCGTTTGCTTGCCTCGTTGGGATGGCCCGTTACGAGGCCTCGTAAGCCTCTCTACGGGCCTCTACGGGCTCGGGGGCCGCAACCATGCCTAGAAACGAAACGAGGCCCGCACGTCGAAACGTGCGGGCCTCTCGTTTGAACTTGCCTTGTTGGGTTGGGTTACCTCTCGTTCATTGCGATACGGGTTCGCACGTTGAAACGTTCCGCACCTTTAGCCGGAAGAATGTGAATCGACGCAAAGGCTTGACGAAATACCCTTTGCTTATCGTGTAGCGACAATTCATCCCAACCATTCCGAAGATGAGGAATCATGGGGATATCAAGCGGTTCGGAATTGTTGGCCGAATCAATCTTTGCTTGGATATCCGCCGTCATTGTCATCCATCGATCATCCCCGATAATGTCGTCGGAATACTGCTTATCGATCAAAGCAAGTTTCGCTTCGTACCCTTTGATTACGTCGATATCCCAACCCGTACCGGCAGATTGCCACGCTTGCCATTTCGATTCGGGCACGGCATCAAATAGCATTTCTACTGCCACGGGATCGGCTGCCGCCATATCAACCGAACGGTAACAGGTTGGGCACGCATAACGCTTTGTACGTTGTTTGGTGGTATTGCTTACCCATCCCCGAGCATGAACGTTCTTATTGCATTCCGGGCAGACCATCAATCCCGAAAGCAAATGCGACTTTGAAGTCGAATTCAAATGGGCACGCCTAGCGGGATCGGTAATAAGTGCAACGACCTTGTTCCACATTTCCCGCTCAATAATGGGCGTCCAATTCCCTTCTTTATATCCGTCGGGTGATTCATCCCAAGTACGGAGGCCCGCCGTTGTTGGATTGATGAGCGATGAACGCAACCCGTGATAGGTCATCTTCTTATTGGCAACCGACGAGTTCGGTTGATAGGTGTGGATAAACGATGAAAGGGATTTGCCATCCAATACCCACTTAGCCGCCGTTTGGAGCAAATCCGCTTCTTTGCGATTAACGGTAAGGCAAGCACCCTCGCCATTCTTGCTATTGGTTCGGTCATAACCGTATGGGCGTGGGCCCGGTCCCACCTTTCCATTCTCCTTTAGGAATGCGTGCATAGGAATAGCCCGTTCCGATTTCATTTCCGATTCTAGTTCGGCAAATCCGACCACTAGCGTCAACATAAGTCGGCCCATTGGAATTGACGTATCGAATTGCTCCATAACGGAAACGAAATGGCCTCCCGCAGATTCGATATCGTGCCAATCCTTTGTGAATTGATGCAACGAACGGGTAAACCGATCGACTTTCCAAACAACGATGGCGTCAATTTGGCCCGTTTGGATCATTCGCAAAGCCTCATCATATTCGGGCCTAGGTGTATTCTTCTTGAATGCCGAACGACCAGGATCGGCCAGCACCTTTACAACTTCCCAACCCTTATAAGCACAATGGGCACGGCATCCCGATTCTTGCGTATCTAATGTCGTTAGCGTTTCCTTATTGCGCCCACCTAGGTTGGAATACCGAACGTAAATAGCGACTCGCTTAATTTCCGAGTCAATCGTTTGTTGAGATTTACGCTTGCTAGCCATGGTTGAAACTTTCTCCTTTACAAAGGTCAAACTACCGAAACCCTAGGGTACCACCAGTTGCAGTCACTCCCCGATTGCTTGGAATCGGGCACTAGGTGCAACTGGCATCGTCCCTGGTCACGGGCCATGCGAGGCAAGCTCGGGAGGCCTCGTACGGGGGCCTAGAACGGCGCAAGCAACGGGAGCTACAACGGGGGAGATTCGCCCATCGGCCCACCTTGCACTTAACCAATGTCAAGCGTTAAGGTCGGCCCATGGCAACAAAGAAGCTAGACAATCCCGACGGCGGTGATAAGGTCAATTCACCCGAAACAAAGGAAGGTGCCAAGTTGGCCTTTACCGCAGTAGCAATCAAGCCCGAAGATAAGCCCGCACCCGGTAAGCGTGGCGGTAGGGCGAGCAACGTGCCCGCAATTGAGGCTTTCCTCGCTTCAATTGAGGCACCCGGAACGTATGAAATGCGTTCCCCCGATGAGGACGGAGGCCACCCGGTCAATCGGATTGCCCAAATCCGAAAGGCTGCGGGAGAGGCCTTTAAGGTGGAAACCTCCCCCATCGAATCCGGTAAGCGATATCGGGTATTCGTTACCCTCTCGTAATCCCCGAAGCAAGATAGGCCCCCGAATCCATGGGAGATTCGGGGGCCTTTTCGTTTCTATTCATGGCAACGAATAGAGCTTAATGCGACTAGCGGCAACCGTTTCGGCCACCAATTGATTCGCCCGAATCAATGCCGTGAACGCATGCTGCCATCGTGAGATTCTAGCTTTCGTGAATTCCCACCCTAAACCCTCAAGAATTTCCCTACCGGTAGCTTTCGGGTGATTTGCCACGTAATCAAGAATCATTTGCTCACGAATTGCCCCTACAGGTTCGCCGGTAGATCGTGGCTTTGCATAGGCCCGCTTATTCTCTGACGGCAATTCCTTTGCCTTTGACGATGGCGAACGTTCAATGACGTTGCCCCATCCCCATTGATCGGATAGGACTCCCGCTAATTCCGCCATTTCCTTAGGGGTAGGAACTTTGTCGCCTATGTCGATCAACGCTCGTTGTTGCATTCCCGAACGGCTTTCGGTGAATACGGCAAAGAATCCTTCGGCATACGTTGCAACCAATTTAGCCATTTGAATGTGCCTCGCTCGTATGGTCGTCGGCATTCGCGATGATTTCATCTAGTTCAATTGGCGGTCCCCAGTGATTGACCGATCCGCATTCATCGCAAATTAGATCGATCGAACCTTCATAAATAACGAGTACGTATTCAGGCACTAGCGATTTCCTCCGTTTCAATCGTTGGGGCATCTACCGCCATTGCCGGTACTTCTACTTTCGCCCTACTCTTTCGGACCTTCTTTGGATTTGCCGTATCGACAATCGGCTTAGGGGCATCCTTTCTAATAGTGTGGTTATTGAAGCGAACGGCGTGACCATTTGTGATATACGTTTGAATCAACGTATCAAAGATGGCTCGGTGGGTCTGGCATAGGTCAATTGCATAGGGCCGGTTGTTGACGGCAAACCGTAGTTCGGTTGCGTCAATGGCGTTGCATTCATCACATGTGATGAATACTTGTTCGGTTCTCATGATACTTTCCTCTGACGTTTGGTAGCTCTCTCGAATGACTCGAATATGGTTTCGATGTAGGCGTGCCGCCATTCCTTTACCGATAGAACATCGTCACCATGGCGTGAATAACCGTCGGGATAGTCATACCGAGTCTTGCTCTCTCCCGACCTTGTGATTGTTCGCACCTTGCTTGTACCGCAATTCGGGCACGTTGAAGGTATGCCGATTGTCCCCCATGAAAGCTCATCGGTTGCCATTGGTTTACCCTTGCGCCATTCATGGCCCAATGAACGACATTCGGCATACGCTCTTTCGATTTGATTCATTCTCCCCCGTTCACTTGATGGATTGCCTAGTGGAATGTTGCCTAGGGCAAGCAACCTACTTTACGTATGTCAAGTAGTCAAGTACCCACAATGTGTGGCGCGACCAGGGACGATAAAGAAACTCCTTGCATATCGCTTGACATAGAGGAAGTGTGATCGGCCCTATGGAACGTAATGGCGCAGTCATAAAGGCGAGCGAATTAGAGACAATCATGATAGCTGCCGACAGATTGGGAGTTAGCCGACAGAGAATCCATCAAATGTTCTCCGAAGGGAAATTGGATTACTACCGAATTGGAAAGCGTCGCCTAGTGCATAAGCGGGACATTGAACGACTCGTTAGGGCCAAATCAAAGCCGAAGAGAGTCGCATGATATGGAGGATTCCATCTCATTCACGATTATCGGTAATCCCGTATCGAAGGGTTCGCTAACCCGTATGCCAAATGGGGCAATGCTCCCTAGTGGTTCGGCAAATAGCCGACGACGTTTCGGAGAATGGCGAACCGACGTAAAGAATGCGGCAATAGCCATTATGGGGGAACGTAATCCGTCAGATAAGGCTATTCGCCTATACGTTGAATTCGCCTTGCCCTATCCGACTAGTTCGGTACGCAAGTACCAAATGGGTTGGTTGCCATGCGTAAAGAAACCCGATATCGACAAACTACTTAGGGGCCTTATGGACCCAATGACAAAGGTGGTTTGGCGGGATGATTCGCAAGTAATCTTTGTAACCGTTACAAAGGTTTATGCGTGGACCGGTAATCCGGGGGCAAGGGTAACTATCGACTTTCTAGAAGATGAAACCCTAAAGCGTTTCGGAGAAAGTCGAAATATCCTATTGGGCGTTATGGCAAAGCATGGGATCGAATGATGAACCGAATTCGATTAAGCGTAATCGTGGGCGGATTGACGTTGGCGATAGGTGGTCTGGCAATTAGGGCTAATGCCGACGACGAAATCATTTCGGGTTGTGGTGGCCCGTGCCCAACAACCACAACAACCGAAGCAACAACGACAACGACAATTGAGGGATCTCAATTTAGCTTTCCGGTGAATAGCACAACCACTACAACGAATCCGCCGAATGATGACGTGCCCAATAGCACAACCACCATTGCGCCTACAACCACAATTGACGGAACGTCAACAACGGTAAACGCAACTAGCACAACGGTAAACGCAACTAGCACAACGGTAAAGCCCGTGCCGACAAAGGTAAGCGTTCCGGTATTCGGGTTGCCAGTAACGGAATGATATGGAGACAACTAGGGGGCCATTGGTGGTGATTGCCGACAACGTATTGAGTCGTCACATTGCTAAGTGCAAAGATTGCGAATCGAATGGGTCGCCGGGCGACAATTGGAAACCGTGCGAATTCCATAGAGGATTCGTGGCGGGAATGATCGGGCTTATCAATCAAATAAACGTCGAATTGGAAAGTGCTGGATTCTATGGTTGATTTAGACGAATACGATCCACCAGATAGGCCCGATTTCCGAAGGATTGGAAAGGGTATTCCTTATGTGCTTGACCCGAACGGCAAACGGGTTCGCTATTCACGATCAAGTAATGGGGGGAAGATACTTGACGACGAATCCAACTTAACCGATTGGAAATTGCGTACCGTAGTGAGTGGTGCCGCACAACGACCAGAATTGATGGCGGCCGCTTCGGTACTTGATCCCGATTTGAATAAGAAGCAACTTCGGGATATTGCAGAGAAATGTTTGGTTGCCGGTAAAGGCGAACGTAGGTCGGTTATCGGTACCGCCGTTCATGCCATGTTTGACCATATCGACAGGCAAGACGAATGGTTGGCACCACCCAACTACATTGAACTTTGCATGAACTACATAGAGTTTAAGGCGAATTGGGGCCTAGAAGTCGAAGATATCGAAATCCATTGCATCAATGATCGATTTCGATTGGCAGGCACGTTAGATAGACGATTCCGCACTACTAAGGCTTTGCTTGCTCCCGACGGAACAATCATCCCGATTGGTTCGGTACTTGTTGCCGACCTTAAGACAGGCAAGGAATTGGAATATGCCGCCGGTAGCTATTGCACACAATTAGCGGCATACGTTGATTCGTTGCGTTATGACGTTGTGACCGATGAACGCTATGTATTCGATCCGCCTAGCGTGGCAGATTGGGCGTTAATCATTCATGCCGATTCTGCCGGTACTCGTATCGATGCCTATTGGGTCGATATCGAATCCGGTAGGAAAGGCTTGACGTTGGCAAGTGAAGTGAAGGATTGGCGTAGGCGTGACGACTTGCTATCTGCCGCACGTTTGCCGTCTACGGAGCCCGAAGCACCTTCGGCCGCAACCATGGCCCCCGAGCCCGTGAGGCCCGTAGAGCGGCAACCAGAGGCCTCTACGGAGGCCCGTGCCGACCATCTGCGGACAAGGGTGCGGGCCATCATCGATCATTCGGAGATTGCCGCAAAGGCATTGACAAGGGTTTGGCCTAAAGGCGTTCCGGGCCTAAAGCAATCGGGGCATTCGGCAGACGATTTGGAAGCTATCGCACTAGCGATTGAGCAAATCGAAACCGACTACTCAATCCCGTTCGGAGAAACGTGGATTGATCCGGTAGCGGAATCGATGCGAAATCACCCGAGTAATGGTAAGCCTATTTCACGGGCTAAGACGCTAATGATGGCTTGGGTCAATCAATTGACTATTGATGATCCCGCCGAACTAGACGAAATAATTAACGTGCTCGTTCATTTCGCAAGCCTTCCCGAACCCGAATGGTCAACGCAAGATATCGACCTAATGTTGATTGGTTCGCTTCGGGCATTAGGGATTGATTCACTAGCGGCATTAAGCGTAGATCATGGGCCGCTTCTACTGTCGGCCGCATTCGCCATAGCTGCCGGTAATGCAATGTTGTTGTTTGATGAGCAAGATAATCCGATTGTACGGATTCCAACCGAAAGGGGCCAGTAATGCCAGACGATAATGAGGGTAACGACTTCCTGTTTAGTGGTGGCGCTAAGGCGTTCCCATTTGAGGAAATCGGCAACAAGGTATCGGGCGAAATTAAGGAAATGAAGAAGCAACAACAAACCGATATGCAAACGGGGGAACCGTCGCACTGGGCTAATGGTGATCCGAAGATGATGCTTCGTATTACCCTTCAAACCGACTTGCAAGAAAGCGAGGAAGATGAGGGTTTGCGTAGCGTCTATCTCCGTGGCGGTAATTTCACTGCCGTTAAGGGTTCCGGTACTAGTTCCCTATTGGCAGTGAAAGATGCCGTTAGGCGTTCCGGTAGTACCGAAGGAATCCAAATCGGGGGAATCCTCACGATGGAATATACCGGTATGGGGCAAGCGGCAAATAAGGGGTTTACGCCCCCGAAGCTTTATACCGCTTCATACCGTGCGCCATTGGCAACGATTGATATGGACGATCTAGCGTGATGAGTAGAGTAATCAACCCTGGCGGTTATCGACACGATACGCATATTGGCCCATTGTTCCTCGACCATTCGCTAGACGATTTCACGGTAAATCTCATCGTCAACCAAATGTCAAATCGGGGGCTTACGCCATTCGACATTGTTAGTTGCCGATTTGTCGACGGCGATATCTACTTTGAATTGCGTGAACCGCTTTCTAGCGATTGACGATCCGCTATACGTCAAATGGGGCCGACCCAACAACCTAGGTGCGAATGGTGATGGTGATTACGAATACCAATGCCTACGTTGTCTAGCTAGTTGGGTCGGCCCCAATGGTGACCATTGCTATTGGTGCCACAAACGATGGCAAATCAAACAAGTAGATAGGAAGCGAAATCTACTCTTTCCCGAGTGGATCGAATGGGGCGAACAATATTACCAATTGGGGAAAGTGAGTCGGGAAGTATGGGCCAATACTAGGGGCTATTCGGGCAATTTCATAAGCCCGTGGCTAGCCAGAATCGACAAGGCGTATGCCAATGGCGAAATCACAGAATCCGAATTCGTTGCTGCCGGTAAACGATGTGAGCAATGGATAAACAAGATGCCGTAAAGGCTTTCAAAGGGTTTGTAAAGGAACTAGAAAGTAGGGCCGAATCAAACGGGCATTATGAGTATCCGAATCCTGCCGTTGATCTAGTCGCACTACGTGACATGACATTCAATTACGATTGGTTGGTTGAAGGATTCTGGCCTATGGGAGCCCATATCCACATATTCGCATCACCTAAGACTGGTAAGAGTATGTTGATGCTTTGGATAGCGTGCGCCATTTCAATGGGCAAAGATCCGTTTACCGGCAATGACATGCCACGGCAAAGAGTCTCGTATATCGACAACGAAATGACGTTAAAGGATTTGCGGGATCGAATCTACGATATGGGATGGGATTTCGAGCAATTGGAAGGGTGGTTGAAGTATCACTCCTATCCGATCATGCGGCCCATGGATACCGAAATGGGCGGCATCGATACCTTGCAATTGATGCAATACGATGAATCAAGTGTGCTGATTATCGACACCCTTTCTAGGGTGGTTGTTGGTGAGGAGAATTCAAACGACACCTATCGCAATTTCCATAATTTCACTGGTCGATTGCTTAAGGCTAATGGCGTGAGTATTGCAAGGTTGGATCATGCGGGCCACGATAAAGCGAAATCCCGTGGAGCAAGTGCGAAAGCCGATGACGTTGATTTGGTCTATTCGCTAGAGAAGCGAACCGACGATAGAGGCAAACCAGGATTCCGCTTAACCCGTACTCATTCACGGGTTGGATTCGCGAATGGCATAGTTGAGCTCGAATTAGGCGATGACCCTATCGCTATTCGGTCAAGCGAAATGCGTACCTATACGTTGCAAGCAATCACTAAGGCAAAGCAGCTTGACGAATTGGGGGCACCTAGCACGATTAGCCAGAGGGACGCTATCAAGCTCCTAAAGGATAGTGAATACGGTCCCGGCAAGATCACCTATCTTATGGAGGCCATCAAGATGAGATTGGAACGTGATAACAGAATTTAGGGGGTATCAGCGGTTTAACGGTAAGGCAACCGAAAGGCAATATAGCCCCTGGTCGCGGGCCAAATCCCGAGCCGAGAATCGTACAAGTGTTCTTAAACGGGGAGTCGGTCTCGGGAGTCGAAATCGATAAACCCTGTCTGACCAGGGGGAATGGTCCCGAGTATCGAAAGGAATCGTAAGAGCTAGGTAAAGGGGGGCGGGGGGAGGATCTTTAGATCCCCCCGCCCCCTACCTCCGACCCGAAGCTACCTTTGGAGCATAAAGTGGAAATAGCAATAGCCATAATGGTTTCGATAACAGTCATTGCGATTGCCGTTCGATCGACCTACCGCGATGGTCAACGACGAACCATTATAGAGCAGAGATCCGAATTGGCCCGCCTACGGCGAGAAATGGAGAGGCATAATGACAAGCCCGAATGATGGAACGGGTATTCCAGTCAGTCGGCGTGCGACATGTGTTTACTGCGGAACGTTTATAGACACCAACGCTAACGGAGTATTCGTATTATCGACGGGTTGGTGCGAGGTTCGGAAGCGTGGCGGTTCCAACGCTATTGCCTTGCCTATCCGGCATCCACGGTTTGCATGCCATGAATGTATCGACCGTTTGAGGCACGGCATAAGCCCCGACCAGGGGTCACTATTCAATATCGATCTAGACCTAGACCGCATCGTCCCTGGTCAGAGCCTACGTTTGGTGCCGCCTAATGGCTTGGCCTAGTGACGTTGAACCCGAGCCTATTCAAGCTGCTATTTATGAGCTAGGCGATTGCCTGTCAGACTTGACCGATTGCCTAGAGTTATTGGGTGCGTTGAATCAGGAAGGTATCGATGCCGATAAAGAATATGCTGCCTACGTTGTTGCATGTGCAACGTTCGTTGCTATTGCC
>Ga0193738_1000381_pt1 | contig 24569 bp, 27 predicted proteins | sample L2a1metaG_FD_144927 | JGI IMG/M metagenome (GOLD analysis project Ga0193738, IMG submission 144927) | Soil microbial communities from a riparian zone of the East river system, Colorado, United States - L2a1 | ecosystem: Environmental > Terrestrial > Soil > Riparian zone | place: USA: East River... | reverse complement strand
CCTCGATCTGTTTATAGATGGTGCCTTCAATAATTTCCCGTCCATAAAAAATAGTAGCAAACCAGATAATGATGATCAATAATCCCGGCAATGAAAAAATAGTGGAAAAAGCAAGTGATGAACTTAGCTTAAGAACATTATCATCTATAAAGTCAGAAACAGATCTCTTCAGTATACTCCATAATCTTTTTGGTGCCATAAAAGGGAAAATGGTCATGATTAAAAACTTACATACATAGTGCCAAAGAAAGGCCGGGTTTAATTGATACGGGGTTACAAGGACTTAAGATGTATATAAACCTATTTCAATTTTTCATTTTGTTGATGTCTTTCCGCATCCCTGGTCGTTTTCTTTTCAATATTCTTTTGAAATGCTTCCGTTAAATTAACGCCTGTTTGATTTGCAAGACAGATCAATACCCATAACACATCCGCCATCTCGTCTGCCAGGTTTTTATTCAAATCGGTTTTTTTAAATGACTGGTCGCCATAAGTACGGGCCATTATGCGGGCCAGTTCTCCCACTTCCTCTGTTAAAATGGTCATATTAGTTAGCTCACTGAAATAACGGACACCCACAGTTTTAATCCATCCATCTACCTGTTGCTGGGCTTCATTTATAGTCATAACAAAATTTTTATTGAGTCTGTGCAATTTAGCATGATTCCTGGCGTTTTCATCTCCCTTTTCGTGTTATCTCCGACCCTTTGATACTATAAAACCAATTATTCAATTCCAATTTTAGTATTCTATGATGAAACCATTTATCCGGAAAGCTATTCTCGTCTCCGCACTTTTTTGTGTCACTTGCTTTATGCATGGACAAGTGAAACAATCACCCAAATCAGAAATAGCTAAACTTACATCTGCCAAACCATTTAAGGTTTTAACAAATGGCAAACAAATAACTATTCAGTCAAAACAAAATTTAAGATCGCTGATGGTATGGACTGCAAGCGGACATCGTTTTGTGGAAGAAAAAGGGCTTACCAGCAATTCATATTCATTTACAGTACCTGCAAAAGAAACGATCTTTTATATAATGCTCGAAACTGCAGAAGGAAAAAGATTTACTGAGAGAATGGGGGTGAAATAGGTTTATCACGAATTGTGACGAATTACACGAATTCTAAAACACCACTCTTTTTGATTTAAAAGAACTTTCACCAAAATTGGCGATTATCCCAAGTCTTATTCCTGAAGCCTTAAGATAGTTTCGGGTTTGCAAAACGAAATTATTAATGATCATCGGCATTGCCTTTACTTCAAGAATTATTGAATCATATATAACGAAATCAGCAGGATATCTTCTTGGTAGAATCTTCCCTTTATATTCGATCTTATAAAGTTTCTCTCTCTCATATGGTATTTCCAAACTTTTGAATTCAATCTCGAGGGCATCTTTGTAAATAATTTCCTTAAACCCAAAGCCTAATTCTCTATGAACTTCCATGCATGCCCCTATTATTTTATACGATTCTTCTTTTAAAATTATGTCGCTCATAATTAGTGTAATTCGTATTCAATTCGTGATAAGTTACTCTTTATTCTTAGTATCGATCACAATAGTCACGGGGCCATCGTTTAATAGTTCCACTTTCATGTCTGCGCCAAACACTCCTGTGCCCACAGTTTTACCAAGATCATTTGAAAGTTGTTGAATAAATTTTTCATACATCGGAATTGCAAATTCAGGCTTACTTGCTTTTATATAAGAGGGCCTGTTTCCTTTTTTAGTAGAAGCATGTAATGTAAATTGGCTTACGGCAAGAATATCTCCATTAATATCTTTTACTGAAACGTTCATTACTCCACTATCATCATTAAAAACTCTAAGGTTTACAATTTTACCAGAAAGCCATTCACTATCTTCAGCAGTATCCGCATCTTCAATTCCTACTAACACAAGCAACCCCTTCTCTATTTGAGAATAAATTTTATTATCAATTGTTACACTTGCTTTACTTACTCTTTGAATGACCGCTCTCATAATTTGTACCTTTACTATTTACAAATATATTGACCCCTGACTTATGACTTCTATTGACCTGGCATCGGAAATAATTTTTCAAACAACACGCAGCGGCGGCAAAGGCGGCCAAAACGTTAATAAGGTGGAGACAGCGGTTATTGGATATTTCGATATCGGTGCATCACAAATTCTTACAAAGGAGCAGAAGTTGGTGATTGCTGAAAAACTTTCCAATCGCATCAATAATGAAGGAATGCTATTTGTAAAATCGCAAACCTATCGTACTCAGCTTGAGAACAAATATGAAGTGACCCGTAAAATAAATGAACTGGCAGTAAAAGCCCTCGAGAAAAAGAAAAAACGCAAGCCAACCAAAATAAGTAAAGCTGCAAAAGAAAAACGGTTGGACGGTAAAAAGAAAAAAGGCGATATAAAAGAAGATCGCAGAAGAGTAGATCCTCATAATATGTAATGCAGCATGTATTGCTTAAATTTACAGCCTGAATGAAGTGGAGACTGACCATTATAATTTTTCTCGCAACCCTTTCCGGAAACTTCTTAATTAATGCCTGCAGAAAAGGCCAGGAAGATGTGCCCGGCAAAACAGGTTTGACCTTTACAGTACCGGCCGGCTTTCCTACACCGCTTTATGATTTTTCAAAAAATCCATTGACAGAAGAAGGTTTTCAACTTGGTAAAATGTTATTTTATGATGGCCGTCTTTCCAAAGATGGTCATTATCCATGTGCTTCCTGTCATCAACAGGTTTCTGTATTTGGCACTTATGATCATGATCTGAGCCATGGCTATGGCGATCAGCATTCAAACAGGAATGCAACACCTCTTTTTAATCTTGCATGGAAAGATGCATTTCATACTGATGGAAAATTTAAAAGTTTGGAAGATGAATGTTTGGATCCAATCCAGGCACCAAATCAAATGGCAGAAGAGATCGGTAATGTGTTGACCAAACTTAGAAGTGATGCACATACACGCCATATGTTCAAAGTGGCATTTGGCACCGAAGAAATTACAATTGAAAGAATGCAAAAAGCATTGGCGCAATTTACCGTGTCAATGATCACTGCCAATTCAAAATATGACCAGGTTAAAAGGGGTGAGAATGTTTACACTGATTATGAGCAAAGAGGTTACCAGCTCTATAAAACCAATTGTGCATCCTGTCATCCCGAGCCCATGTTCACTGATTATTCTTACAGGAATATCGGGTTGAAAGTTGATCCTAATTTAAAAGATCATGGAAGAATGATTGTTACAGGCAAAAAAGAAGATTCATTAAAATTCAAAGTGCCATCGCTCAGAAATGTCTCGATTACTTTTCCATACATGCATGATGGCCGTTACCAAAGTTTAAATGCATGCATTCAACATTACGGAAATAATATTCAGCCGAGCTCTACGCTTGATCCCTCTTTAACGAATGGAATTCATTTTAACAGCAATGAGATCATTGACCTGGTTGCTTTTTTAAGAGCATTGACAGATTCTACGCTTACAAAAGACCTTCGGTTCTACCAGGCACATTAATACTTTTTGCGGGTCTGTATTGCTTCGAGTATTTTTTTTTGGTTGGCAATTTCTGCAACCTGCGCTTCCTGTGCTTTTGAGTTATTCAGCATTTCTTCCTGCAGTTTTACAATTTTCTTTTGCAGTTCAACCGAATCCGTTTGCAGTTGTTTCATTTTCTTTTCGGCAGTGGTAACTAATCCTAATTGCGCTGCAATCAAAATATCAACATGTGCTCCTTCTACTTCTGGTGTTAAGTCTTCAAGAAAAGATTTTGCTTTTCGGGTTTCTTCCTTGCTTAAAAGAGGCAGAGCATTGACATCATTATTAAGAATAAGCAGGTGCACCACAGTTTCGTCGCTTTCTTTTTTGCTTTTCCTTTCAATATTAATAACATAATCGTATTTGCCAGGGCTAATGTCTGTCAGCGTAGCTTCTTTATAAATATTAAACCCTTTGTCCTTATTAAACATTCCTTTTTCCTCTCTGCCTTTGTAACCCATGCGGGATAATTTGCCTATAAGAGCATTTTCAACAGCTTCAGGAGGAAAGTTATAGTTGATAAAAAAGCATTCCTGCTTTTTCTTTTTGTATTCGATGGTGCCTTCTTTTGCCTGTGCCATTAATAGAACAGGTAGATACCAAAACAAGATGTTAAGTATAAGTTTTCTCAATTGCAGATGTTTTTTTAAAGTTAGGAAAAATGTAAATGGAATGCCCGATGCATTGGACCCGTTGCTTAATCAGGAGTCAAAGAGTACATTTGCTGAAATATCCCAAATCCTTTGAGTGGTATAAAAAAACTAGCCGGGCAAACTTTATGGTATGGTGTGCCCACAATTGCCAGTCGTTTTCTCGGTTACCTGATGAATCTGAGCCTTCCATTTATTTTTTCGAAGGCAGCCACCACCGCTGATCTTACGCAAGTATATGCCATCATTCCTTTTTTAAATGTGCTATTCACTTATGGAATGGAGACAGCTTATTTTCGATTCTCCCAATCAGAAGATAAAAAAAAGCTATACAGCACACTTACTCTTTCAATTTTTTTAACGACCATTTTATTTACGGTTCTTCTTCTTTTTTTCCGTCCTTCTATTGCAGAAGCGGCAGGACTAGCAAAGCATCCGCAATATGTAACATGGATGTGCTGGATCATTTTCTTTGATACGCTGGCAACATTACCATTTGCAAAACTGAGACAAGAAGGTCGTCCAAGAAAGTATGCATTTGTTCGGGTAGCAGGTATTGTTGTAAATATTTTGGTAGTAGTCCTTGCTCTCGGCTTGTTGCCCGATTATTTGAAAAAAAATCCGGATAGTTTTCTCGGTTTTATTTTTGATAAGACAGACCCAATAAGTTTTTATCTGTTAGGAAATGTTTGCGGAAGCATCTTTACTTTTTTATTGCTTTGGAAAGAATTCAAAGGGCTTGACTTCAACTTCAATACGAAACTTTGGAAAAAAGTAATGGAGTATAGTTATCCGTTGATCATTGTTGGCCTGGGTGGAATGATAAATGATATGCTAAGTCGCTTGGTTTACAGGCATGTTGTTGATGTATCACCTGCGGAGGCGGATAAAGAGCTTGGGATCTTTGGAAACCTTTATCGTCTTGCAGTTTTAGTAACGGTTATGATACAGGCTTTCCGAATGGCGGCAGAGCCATTTTTCTTTAATAGATCAACCGAAGAAAATGCACAAAAGACTTATGCAAGAGTGATGAAATTTTTTGTGATCGCCTGTTGCTTTATGTTTTTATTCATTGGTCTTTACCGGGATGTGCTGGAATGGGTGATAACCTTAAAATCAAAAGAATGGGGCGAAGGAATTTATATTGTACCGATCCTTGCTCTTGGAAATATTTTTCTAGGCATTTATTATAACCTGAGCATTTGGTATAAGCTGACAAATAAAAACATGACTGGTGCTATGATCACTCTTGTTGGGGCAGTGATCACAGTTGTATTAAACATTATCCTTATTCCAAAACTTCATTACCTCGGCGCTGCTATCGCTACTTTCTGTTGTTACTTATTTATGATGATCATCAGCTATATGTTGGGGCAGAAACATTATCCTGTTCCTTATGCAAAGAAAAAACTCATCTCCTATCTTGTTTTGGTGGTGTTGATCTATTTAGTTCATCGTGGTTTGCTGATGCTTTGGAATAATATCTGGTTTAGCATCGGCTCTGCTACTTTACTCTTATTATTGTTTGCCTTTTTTGTTTCGAGGATCGAGAGAAAGGAATTGGCGAGGTTGCCGGTTATTGGAAAATACTTTGCTCCAAAAATTGCTTAATACAACTTCACAAACGGATTATTCATTTTTTCAAAACCCACCGTTGTCATTGGACCATGACCGGAGTAAACTTTTGTTTCATCAGGCAAAGTGAATAGCTGGGTTTGAATACTATTAAATAAAGTTTTGAAATCGCCGCCGGGCAGATCAGTACGGCCAACACTGCCATTAAATAAAACATCGCCACCGATAACAAAACCACCGGGCTCGTGATAAAAACAAACACTGCCAGGTGAATGACCGGGAGTAAAACGGATCTCCAACTCGTCATTTCCAAATTTGATGTTTGTTCCTTCTTTTAAATAGATCAACTCTCCATCATAATTTTCAAACGGCATTTGCCACATTTTCCCGCTTTCTGGCGCAAAATCAAGCACAGGTTTTTCTTTTTCATGGATATGAAGAGTAAGATCCCATTTTTTGGCAGCCCATTTGTTGCCAAATACATGATCGAGATGGCAATGCGTATTAAGTAATAACTGTGGTTTGAGAGCCTTTTTTTCAATAAAGTTCTTTAGTTCATCCTGTTCCTGTGGAAAATAACAACCCGGATCAATAATGCAGCATAGCCCTGCTTCGTTATATAAAACGTAGGTATTTTCCTGGACGGGATTAAATGTAAATGCCTTAACGCTTAACATCGGGGTTTTTATGTACTTTAGAACCGCAATTTCGTGAAAATGGGGCGTCAGAAGTGAAATTGTTTAAATCACATCTCTGTCTTACGTTTGGTGTCACGAAATGTTGATTAGAATTACCAAGAGTTAAACGGAGCGTCGCAACAGAAGTCATATCAAGGCTCGAATGCCGGCCTCACAACAAAAACTTATAAGTCTATTGCAGCAACTATACTTTATTTAAATCCGATTTTTAATTTTAGACGAAACAGGACAGATCTTATGAAGAAAGAATTCAGACTTATCCTTTTTACAGCGGTTTTCTTCTCCCTGAAAACTAATGCGCAGGTGAACTCGGTGGAATTTGGAAAGAACCGGGTGCAATACCAGAAGTTCAATTGGAAATTTTACCAGACAGAGAATTTTAATACTTATTTCAGCCAGGATGGCCTCGCCCTTGGCAAGTATGTGGCACAAGTGGCTGAAGAAGAACTGGCAAGCATTGAAGAATTTGTTGAATATGGTTTGCAACGCCGTGCTAACATTGTTGTGTATAACAACTTTGATGAATTTCAACAAAGCAATATTGGACTGGGTATTGACTGGCAAAACACCGGGGGTGTCACCAAGCTGGTCAATAATAAAATTATTTTGTTCTTCGATGGCAATCATGAAAACCTAAAAAGACAAATACGACAAGGAATTGCAAAAACGCTTGTCGATAATGTTTTATTTGGAGATGACCTTGGTGAGTTTGCCGCAAACCAGGCGTTGCTTGATCTGCCGCAATGGCTTACTGACGGATATATTGCCTATGCAGCTGAACACTGGAGTGCTCAATTGGATGATGACTTGAAATCTGCTTTATTAAGCGGCCGCTATAATAATTTCTACCAATTTGCTTATGAAAAACCTTTCCTCGCCGGTCATGCTTTTTGGCGTTGGGTGGGTGATAAATATGGCAAGAACAAAACAACTTACATGCTTTACCTGGCCCGCATTTATCGTAATCTTAATGCAGCCTGTAATCGTGTTACCAAACAGAAAAAATTCAAAACGCTGCTCACTAATTTCATGACGGAGGAAAGTCAGAAGTACCTGAAAGATATTCGTGGCAGAAGAGTGGCGCCGAAAGGTCAGTTGTCAGTGAGTGAGTACATCAAGAAAAAAGATTTTATCCGTTTCAACGCAAATCCTGTTCCTCGCAATATGAGCTATGCGGTAGTGGAATTCAAACAAGGAAAATATTCTATCGTGCTGAATGAGAATTTTACTAACCGCAAAGTGTTGGTAAAGTTCGGCTCAAGATCAAGAGAGGATGAAAAGAACCCTAACTACCCCATAATGGCATGGGATGGAAAAGGAACAAGACTCGCTGTGTTGTATTCGGAAAAAGGAGATCTGAAATTGTTTGTGTATGATCTTGTGAACAGGGTTAAGATTTCAAAAACTAATCTTGATGAACAATTCAGCCAGGTGGAGGATATGAAATACATGCTGGATGCAAATACTCTTTTATTCAGCGCAGTGAAAAGCGGTCAAACAGATATTTTCGTTTATAAAATTGATAAAGGAACACTAGAACAGGTCACAAATGATGTTTATGATGACCTGGATGCATCGTTTGTGGCTTTCCCAAATAAAACCGGGATCATCTTCTCCAGCAACAGGCCATCAGGTATTGCTGCAAGCTCTGATGATTCTATACCACATAATCGTTACAATATTTTCCTGGTTGACAACTGGAACAAATCTGAATTCAAACAGATCTCTCAACTGACTGATATGAAACAAGGCGATGCCCGTCTTCCTTCTCAATACAATACTTCGCATTTTACTTTTGTAAGTAATGAAAATGGAATTGCCAACCGCTATGCCGGTTTCTTTAGAACTGAAAGAGCAGGACTTGATACGTTAGTATTTATTGGCGGCGATGTATTGCGCAATCCGACTTTAAAAGATGTGGATTCATTATTAAAGGAATGGGATAAACCGGATATTGATTCAGTAGGATTTGTTTCTGTAACTCAGGATTCCACTTATGTTTTTCCAATTACCAACTATCAAAGCAGTTTACTGGAAACAAGAACTGCCGGCGATCAGCAACAGGTAAGTGAGATAGTAAGACAGGGTGATTATAAATTCCTTTATCGTCTTAAAGTGGATGAAAATGCTTTGCGCCGTCGCAATGTATCAGCAAGACCAACTGAATACATGAAGAAGATAATGGAAGAAGAAAAATTTGCAGAAAGCACTCTTGATATAAATGTACCGGGCGCTGCTGATACAAGTGGAAAAAAGCAAGATGATTTCTTCGATAATGAATTTAAAGAAGAGAAAAAAGATTCAACACAGATCGGCAAAGTAGTGGAATCAGTGGTAGTGCCAGGTAAAGAATCGGTATTAAAGACAGCAAAATTATTTGAATATCGTCCGCCGAAATTTTTCAATGATTATGTAGTAGCCGGTTTTAATAATAATGTTTTGATCACCCGTTATCAAACCTATGCCGGTGGCTCGGGTCCTATTCAGCTTGCTAATGGCGATCCATTCAATGGTATGATAAGAGTTGGAACCTCTGACCTGATGGAAGATTGGAAGTTTGCAGGAGGTTTTCGTCTGAGCACTGACCTGAAGAACAATGAATATATAATGAGTGCCCAATACTTAAAGAAAAGACTTGATTATAGTACTGCTTATTACAGGAGTACGCAAAAAGTGGGTGTCGTTGATCAAAACGGAAATCCTTTCAATAGCAAACTATTTACGAACTTATACCAGGTAGGCGTCTCTTATCCGTTTGATCGCATAAGAAGCATTCGTTTTAATGCTGCCTTCCGTTCGGATAAAATTGTAATTCTTGCTGATGATCTGAACCTGCCGCCTGCAACGTTGGAAATTGAAGATATTAAAAAGCAATATGCCATATTACACGTGGAGTATGTACATGATGATGCTATTAACCCGGCACTGAATATTTGGAAAGGCTTGCGTTATAAATTTTATTTTGACTTGAATAGCAAGGTCAATAAAAACAATGGCGTTACTGCAGATAATCCATATTCACTCAATTTTGGTGGCGATGGAAGATTATTTATTCCTATCTATCGTAATTTTATTTGGGCATTGCGCGGAGCTTTTGACCTTTCATGGGGTACACAAAAAATTATTTACTATGCCGGCGGTGTCGACAATGACCTGTTCCCCAAATTTAACGATGTTAATCAGCCTGATCCGGATATCGACTATGCATTTCAATCGTTGGCTGTTAACCTGAGAGGCTTCAATCAAAATGTGGCTAATGGTAATAATGCAGCAGTTATCAATAGTGAATTACGTTTACCAGTATTCAGCACCTTATTTAATAAACCGATCAACAATGCATTCTTAAGAAACTTCCAGTTTGTGCAATTCTTTGATCTTGGTACTGCATGGAATGGTAAATATGATAAAATAGAAAGACCATCTGTGTTATATAGCCAACCAGGAAATCCTGTTGTAGTGAAAATAAAAGCGGGTGGTATAGGTCCATTTGCCGGTGGTTATGGATTTGGCGTACGCAGTACAATACTTGGTTATTTCCTCCGTCTTGATACTGCCTGGGAAATGAATGGTTTCTTCAAAGGAAAACCAATATGGTATTTTGCAATGGGATTGGACTTTTAATTTACAATTGAAGTTCCGATAGTTATTGGAATTAGATTTATTAAAAACCTCACTTGAAGTGAGGTTTTTATTTTCATGTTCTTAGCATTTGAATAACTATTTAGCTTTTGTTGCGTCGCACTCTTTTACTTTCTGTTTGCTATCAACTTCTTTACACTCTCGGATTGTCACGCTGTCCCGGGAATTGCCGAAAGGCTATAAAAAATGAAAGCCCCATAGATATGGGGCCTTCCGAACTAAAACCAACTTCAACAAAAGGTTAATGGTTACTTTTTACTTAGTAATAAATATTTTTCTTCTCAATTCCTCCGTAGGTTCTTTTAATATCTCATTCCATTTCCACGCATGAATTGGATTACCTTTCTTTCCCATCTGAAATGCTTCTTTCATTTTATTCCAATACTCGGGCATTGTCAGGAAACTGTATGTAACTGTTGCCAGTACCGGAAATGAAATTCTACCATTGCCAAACATAAAACTTTGCAGACAAGCTTCTCCTTCTTCTGTCGTATCATAACCAAGCAACACATGCTTTAGATCATGTCTTGCATAATGGTTTAATAGCGGAAGATCTCTTTGCCTTAAAAAAACAGACAGATCATTACCTAATGTTCCCGCCGGAAAAGATATCAACTCATCTTCACTATATGTAAATTCATTCGGCTTTCTTACCAGTTTCAGCATTGGCAAAGCGATCTTGTGTGTCAAACCAACAAGAACGGTTTCTCTTATTTTTTTCAACCTCATTATCATAAATTATCTTTTACCACTGTAGTTTTCTTGAGAAATACATAATGATGCCGAGTGCCATGAACAAACCAATACTTCCCATCAGCAATGCATAATCCTGTAACTGTATGATCGTGAAAATATATCCATACACAACTGCGAGTACAAAACCGATAAATACTGCAAGCTTCGATGATTTCATAATGCTTCCAACAAACCATGTTACCAATCCAATGGTCGCAATGCCAGCGATCAGGTAAGCAAGGTTAAAGCCAGTATATTCCGATATGGATAAAAGCAATGTATAAAACAAAACAAGTGCTAATCCCGCCAACCCATATTGAATAAGATGAAGGTTTCTTTTATAGATCGTTTCAATTAGAAAAAATGCAGCGAAAGTAAGCATGATACAAAGCAGCGCATATTTTACCGAACGTTCTGTTTTGTCATATTGATCAACCGGTATAATAAGATTTGCTCCCATAGCTGAAGCCTGCACATTGTTAAATTGATCATTCCAAACCATTGGAGTGGTACGATTCAGGTATTTCCATTTTACATCAATGCCGCTATCGGATGCATTAGGAGTTTCAGGAATTTTTATGCCAGTAAAACTTGGATCGGGCCAATTTCCTGTCAATTGGATCTTTGTCTCTCTTGCTGCCGGCGAAAACATTAGTTGTTGCGAACCATGCAAAGAAAATTTTACTGTGAATACATTTGGTGTATCTGCGTCTTCTGCTTTTAACGGAACAGCTGCAAATAAAGCTTCACCAATCTTTTCATTTGCTTCTGCCCATGGCTGACAAAGAATACTGCTGTCTTTCCACTTTATAAATATCTCTTCATTGATACCACGACTCAGGTCAGATATCTGTAACAAAAGTTTTGCTTCTGACCATAAAAGGTTTGTAGCCGGAACATTCAATTCCCGAAATTTTATATCATTGAATTTTGCAGAAATAGAAATATCTCCCTCGTAAACGGCTACCTCATAAATACCGCGGTGGCGTTTCTGTGGTGCTACCGAAGAATTAATATCCAATTGATCGGCCATGAACCATGCGTATTTTTTTTGATTCACAAGGCCATTCGCTGTTCCAGTATAGGGGATCATTAAAATTGGACCGGTAACTGTTTGTCTTCCCGCCCATTTACTGCTCACTTCATCAATTGCTTCTTTTTGCCTGTTCGCTCTTTCATTGATCACCTCGCGAATAAGATTTGTAGGTATCCACAGAAAAAATGCCATTACAAAAATTATCACTGCTTTAAAGAAAAGCTTGCCTTTATCAAGCAGGGTATAAACAGGATTCTTTGATTCAGATGTTTCCATTTTATTTAAAATTGATTTGGTTTATGATTAATTAAATTCTTTATTGAATAATATATAACATAAAAAAAGCTACCGAATAAAACAGTAACGGCCCATGTTCCAAGGTGATCAAAAGGATTAAACACTCTATCTAAAATATCGCCAGCTACATCACCTGGGTTAACGATTATATCCCAACTGTTCCATCTCAAATACCGGCCTATGTAGATCCCAAAAGCACAGAGAAAAAAAGAACATAGCATTATAATGGCTGAAATTTTACTTCCATAATGATTCAGTAAAAATTTTTCTACTGTTAAAAGTGAAGAGAGTCCAAGTAACAAACCATTTAATGCAGCACTGAATAATAGAAGAATATCAAACCAATAAGGAATAGGAATTCTTTGCTTTAAATGTAAAAAATCAGTGATGATATACGGGGCATTTGGCAAAAACAAAAGCCAAAGGGCAATTAGAAAAAATAATTTCCAGCGATTTATTACAAGATGAAGTCTCTGACTCAGCGCAAATGGTATCCACGCAAGAAATAAATTCCAGGCAAGAAAAACATAGGTTAGCTCATTGCTTAATATCATTCTTATGATCAATAAGAATATTGTAAAGGCTAATGGGATAATGATCTTTTTACTGAAACTCATTTTAAAAAATTTAAAAACTGAACCAACGCAGGAATGAATATTATAAGACCGATGATGAGGCTTGTGATCGATGCCACCAAAACAGCACCGGCGGCTACATCCTTAATGATCTTGATACTGGGATGAAAATCTGTTGTAACAAGATCACAGAATCTTTCAATAGCAGAATTGATCATTTCCAGTGAAATCACCAATCCAATACAAAACAATACAAGAAGCCATTGAGAAGATGAAAGAGAAACAGTGAAACCCAATGCGATCGCAGTTATACCGATCACCATTTGAATTTTACCATTCCGGTCGCGGGAAAAAAATTGGTTCATTCCCTGCAATGCAAATAGCACTGCATTAAAAAATGTTTTCATAATTAATTTATATAAATGGATAAATGAGTTTCATTATTATTAGTTAATGATCAGGCAACAAGCATATCGAACGCTTCTTTTGTTTCAGATTTTTCTTTTTCTTCAACTTCCAGACGTTTTATATTCCTTAAACAAATGGCGAGGGGCAGTACTCCTATAATTCCAAAAGAACAATCAATTAATCTCCACCAAAATGGTATGCCTCTGAAATGCCCTGCTATCATTGCAAAGGGGATGATCAATATGCAGGCGATCATACCAAATTCGATCACCCATTTATTTTTTATTGGGTCTCTTAATGGACCGATGAAAAGAATTGCAAGCATAAAATGTGCAAAGGCAAGCCAGTCATACCCATAAAAAAGAAAAGGATGATCTTTTGATGTTTGCTTTATGCCAATCAACACTTCTTCCAGAAAACCCTTTATACTTCCTTCAAATGGAAAATGATTTACGACATAGGTAAGCTCTTGCTCAACTGGTATAGCCGTAAATCCACTGATGAACAGGGCGGCTATAAAAACTTTTAGCCAGCTGCGAACAATTTGTTTTTCTTTATTCATAAAAAGTGCTTTGTATTTCAAAGTGTAGCTACAAAAAAAATTATTTCACCCCTTTGATCATATTTTCCAATGCGGCAATATGATCAGCAAATGCCTTTTCACCCGCTTTCGTTACTGAATAAGTTGTATTAGTCTTTTTACCCACAAATCCTTTTTTAATTTTTAAAAAACCATTTTCCTCCAGATTCTGTAAATGAGTGGCAAGATTTCCATCTGTCACTTCCAGCATTTGCTTCAAATCATTAAAATTTATTTCCTCATTCACCAACAGCACACTCATGATGCCAAGGCGGATGCGATTATCGAAAATTTTATTTAACCCTGTTATCGGATTCTTCAATTCTGATTTTTTTTCAAGTTACTCTTAGCTGTTTTTTTCATATTTCCACCACATCACAAAACCATAAATGATATGTAAAACTCCAAATCCTGCTGCCCAAAAATACAAGCCATAACCTACAAACTGTGTATTGATCAACCCAAGCAGGATCTGTGAGAGCCCGAGGTATTTAACATCCGTAAGTGTATACTTGCTCGCATTTACCAATGCCAAGCCATAAAACACCAGGCAAGCCGGCGCTATAAATATCCATACATTATATTGATACATCGCAAGGATAAATAATCCGCCGGTAACCAAGGGGATCAGCAAATTGATCGTAAGTCTTTTGGCTGTGAGATCCCAAATGGGCAGTTTATTATGCCTTGCCTTTCTCCATGTAAAATAAAATGCAGCCACCCATGCTGCTGCAAGCACCAACATTGCAATTATAAACAGATCAATTTTTAACTGGTGAAAGCCACTATCCGTATATCCTCCATTATTAAAAATTACATAATAATCGTCCAGCTTTTGTTTACCAAACCAGGCTCCTATCAATGCGCAGATACCCGCGGCAATCCCACTCAACCCGCTTAATGAAATGAAACGGGATGATCGTTCCATAATGCGTTTTATATCCTGGATCGTGTCGAGAGTTTGCTGGTTTTGTTCGTTCATAAAAAGCACTTTGAAATACAAAGTAAATAGTTCAAATGCATAATTCCAAATCTTTTTGACAATTTACCCGACTTTAACTGGCACAAAATAAGGGCTTCAGGTGCCTGTTTCTTAAATTTGTAAGCTGATGATGATACCCCGAAGTCTGTACATTCTGTTGCTGTTCCTTTTTTTGCCGGGCATGTTCGCCTTTTCCCAACGAAAGATACTTACAGGTGTTGTAAAAGATGCTCACAGTGAGGAGCCTATCCCTTTTGCTTCTTTGCAATTTATAAACACAACGGTTGGTAAGCTGTCAGATTCATCAGGCTCTTTTGAATTTAACCTTGCCCAATGGCCATCGGATACCCTTGAGATCACTTGCGTAGGATATCAAGCTTATAAACTATTTATTCCTGCGAATCTTGATTCCATCAGAATAGATATTATAATGGAAAGGGGAACTTTTAATGAAGGCGCCAATGTAAAAACCAAAGTAAATAAAGGCTTATTTCTTTGGAGAAAAATTGTTCAGAATAAATCACGCAATGACAAATTTCAATTCAAAAATTTTTCTTACGAAGTATATAACAAGCTTGAACTGGATATCAAAAATCTGAATTTTCAAAAGGTCTCCAAATTCAAACCATTAAAACAAGTCACCGATATTATTAACAGTAATATTGATAGTACGGAAGGACCACCTTATTTACCCGCCTACCTTACTGAAACTCTCTCTGATTATTATTACCAGCCAAAACCGTTAAGAAGAAGAGAAGTAATAAAAGCCGTAAATACGAATGGTGTAAACAATGAAAGTATAATACCGTTTCTTGGAAACATGGATCAGAATGTAAGTGTTTATGGGAATTTCATTCCTGTAATGAATAAACAGTTTGTAAGTCCGGCCAGTGATAACGGCGATTCATATTACAATTACAGGGTTTTAGATACACAGGTAGTTAATCAAAACCGTTATTATCATCTTGTGTTTACTCCCAAGCGAAGAGGCGAAAATACTTTTGAAGGTGATTGCTGGGTTCATGCCGGCACTTATGCCATTCAAAAAATGAACCTGCGTCTTGGAAAAGATGCCAACGTGAATTTTTTAGAAACTTTAAGTCTTATACAGGAGTATCGTTTGCTCGATGACTCTACAACGTGGTTTTTAGCAAAAGATAAATTTGTTGCTGACCTCACTCCTATGGGAAAACAAAAGCTCGGATTTATTGGCCGCAAAACCACTACTTATCAAAATATAGTGATAAATGATTCCTCCGTAATAAAGGAATTAAATAAAAACAAACTAATTGAAGAAGTAATAACATTACCCGACGCTGCTAAAAAAGGGAAAGAATACTGGGCAAATGCAAGGCATGAAGAGCTATCAAAAAATGAAAAAGGCATTATTAAGATGATAGACACTCTTACCAATGCTCCGGAATTTCAAAAATTGACTACTGCTCTCAAATTTATCGGCACCGGTTATCTTGATATAGGTAATTTTCAAATAGGGCCCTGGTACAACTGGGTAAGTTCAAATTCATGGGAGGGCTTCAGAATACGCTTTGACCTCGGCACCAATTATAAGTTCAGTCGAAAGTTTTATTGGCACACCTATCTTGCTTATGGTTTTAAAGATCAAAAAGTGAAGGGTAAGGCAGAATTATTTTATCTGCCGACTAAACATCCCCGCACTTATCTCTATGGCTCATATACACATGACCTGGATTTTGGACAGTATTATTATGGTGAAGTAACCAGTGATAATATTTTTACCCTGGCCATTCGCAAATCTGGCATCCCGGTTAAGTTTATGAAAATTCAGGAAATGCGTTTTGAATTTTTTCATGAAACCAAATCAGGATTTTCAACTTTAATTGAAACACTTCATAAAGATTTTAATCCATTGAAAAATATTCCACCCAAAGATTCATTTGCGGTCAAAAGCGGGGAACCACTTAATACATTTGAAGTTTCTGTGAGATTACGATTTGCTTATCTTGAAAGATTTCTTGAAAGTAATTTTTTCCGTTCCAGCTTAGGCAGCCCTTACCCTATTCCTGAGATACGGATCACACAAGGCATTCCCGGAGTTGGAAAAAGTGCTTATAGTTATACAAAAGTTTCAGGAAGCATCAGAGATTTTATTAAACTCCCTCCTTTCGGTAGTATCGAGTTTTTAGTTGCTGCCGGAAAAACTTTTGGAACGGTGCCTTATACTTCTTTGGATATTGCCCCGGGTAATGAGCTTTACTATTATAATAAATATGCATTCAGCCTTATGAATAAATATGAATTTATTCATGATAAGTATGCAGGTATTACATTTGAACATAATATCGGTAACGGCTTGTTCCGCTTTCTTCCCAAACTCAAGTTTCGTCAATTCTATACTGTTAAAACACTTTGGGGCAGCCTGAGTGATGCTAACAAAGCTCTCAACTTTAAACCCGGTTATGATTTTGAAACATTGGATGGAAGAACTTATCTCGAGTTAGGAACCGGCATCGATAATATCTTTAAAGTGTTTCGACTTGATTTTATCTGGCGGGTATTACCAACGCCGCTTCCTAAAGAATCTAATCGTCGGTTTGGTGTGTTTGGAAGTTTTAGGGTAACTTTTTAATAATATTATGTAACCAGCTTTTATAATTCTGTTCATCGTTCCTTGCGACGCTCCATTCAAGTTTCTGTTCCTCATTGAACAAATGCATCGCAGCTTACCCTGAACTTGCCGAAGGGTCACACTCTTATACAGTAACAATTCTATTGAGCTTTTTTACTACCTTCCTTTTTGACTTTATCTTTTGACTTTTAATTTTTTTCAATGCGTCATTTTATTCTTGCACTCGACCAGGGCACTACCAGCAGCCGCAGCATTATTTTTGATAAACAAGGCAATATCATAAGCGTTGCACAAAAAGAATTCAAACAAATATTTCCGCAACCCGGCTGGGTGGAGCATGATGCTGAAGAGATCTGGAGCACCCAATATGGTACAATGGCCGAAGCAGTGGCCAAAGCAGGTATCACAATGAAACAAGTGGCGGGTATCGGCATCACGAATCAACGTGAGACAACAGTTCTGTGGGAACGTAGCACGGGCAAACCAATTTATCATGCTATCGTTTGGCAAGACAGAAGAACTGCCGCTTATTGTGATGAATTGAAAAAAGCCGGTCATGCAAATATGATCCAGGAAAAAACAGGATTGGTGATCGATGCCTATTTCTCTGCAACAAAACTGAAATGGATATTAGATAATGTAAGTGGCGCAAGAGCAAAAGCCGAAAATGGTGAGCTGGCATTTGGAACAATTGACAGTTGGTTAGTTTGGAAGTTAAGTGGCGGTAATATTCATGTCACCGATGTCTCCAATGCATCAAGAACAATGCTGTTGAATATTCATACATGTCAATGGGATGATGATCTGTTGAAACTTTTTAATATTCCGAGATCAGTATTACCAGAAGTAAAAGCTTCAAGCAAAATTTATGGAACGACTGCAAGTGCAGTTCCTGAAATAAAAATTCCCATAGCAGGTATCGCCGGTGATCAACAAGCTGCTTTGTTTGGGCAAATGTGTACCGCCCCGGGAATGGTGAAGAATACATATGGCACTGGTTGTTTCATGTTGATGAATACCGGAACAAAAGCAATCGCATCAAAAAATAATTTATTGACGACGATCGCATGGCAGATCGATGGCAAAACCGAATATGCGTTGGAAGGAAGTGTATTTATTGCGGGGGCAGTTGTGCAATGGTTAAGAGATGGTTTAAAGATCATTCGCAAGTCTGCAGAAGTGGAAGCACTTGCTGCCACTGTAAAAGATAGTGAGGGTGTTTATATTGTTCCCGCATTTGCTGGACTGGGCACACCCCATTGGAATCAGCATGCCCGGGGAAGTATTTTCGGATTAACAAGAGGGAGCAACAATTCACATATTGCCAGGGCAGCAATTGATAGCATCGCTTATCAAACCTATGATGTATTGAAAGCAATGGAAGCAGATGCGGGCATTTCAATTGCTGAGCTAAGAGTGGATGGTGGCGCTACTATTAATAATTCATTGATGCAATTTCAAAGTGATATTCTGAATACAAAAGTGATCCGTCCAAAAATAACTGAGACGACTGCGCTTGGCGCAGCCTATCTCGCCGGACTTGCTGTTGGTTATTGGATAAATGTTGAAGAGATACAAAAACAATGGCAGGTCGATAAAGAATTTTCTCCATCAATGGATGACAAAAAAAGGGATGAGCTGGTAAATGGATGGCAAAGAGCGGTAAAAGCAGCTATTGCATGGGCAGATGAGAAATAATGAACAGGCAAGAACAAATAGACAAACTGAATTCCATTAAAGAATTTGATATCTGCATCATCGGTGGCGGTGCAACAGGTTTGGGTATTGCTGTTGATGCGGCATCAAGAGGATGTAAAACAATTTTGCTGGAGAAATATGATTTTGCAAAAGGAACATCATCACGCAGCACAAAATTGGTACATGGGGGCGTACGTTATCTGCAGCAGGGAAATATAAAACTCGTAATGGAAGCATTGAAAGAAAGAGGTTTATTAAAAAAGAATGCTCCGCATCTTGTGAAAAATCAATCTTTCGTTATTCCCAATTATAAATGGTGGGAGAATTCATTCTATGGAGTGGGGCTGAAAGTGTACGACTGGATGGCCGGAAGTTTAGGATTAGGTCCATCACAATTATTAAATAAGGAAGAAACGGTTGCATTGGCTCCAAACCTTGATCAAGATGGTTTACGAGGTAGCGTTCTTTATCATGATGGACAGTTTGATGATGCACGACTTGCTATTCATCTTGCAATGACGGCAGCAGATCATGGAGCAGTTGTCATCAATTATATGAGTGTGGAAGGACTGATGAAAGCAAATGAAAAAGTATGCGGCGTAGTTGCAAAAGATAGTTTTGACGATAAAACCTACGAGATAAAAGCCAAAGCAGTTATCAACGCAACAGGAATTTTTTCCGATAGCATTGCTAAAATGGATGATAAAGATGCAGAACCATTGATCTCTCATAGCCAGGGAATTCATCTTGTTTTTGATAAAAAATTTCTTTTATCTGATACTGCGATCATGATCCCACGAACGGATGATGGTCGTGTATTGTTTGCCGTGCCATGGCACAATAAAATAATTATTGGCACAACAGACACACCCGTCCCCTCAGCAAGTGAAGAACCTGTTGCTCTGAAAGAAGAAATTGATTTTGTGATGCAGCATATTCATCGTTACCTGAAAAAAGACCCTTCCTATAATGATATACGCAGTGTCTTTGCCGGTTTGAGACCGTTGGTGAAAAGTAATTCTAAGATCACTTCAGCAATTTCAAGAGATCATAATATTTCAGTTTCTGATTCAGAATTAATTTCTATAACAGGGGGTAAATGGACAACATATAGAAAGATGGCGGAAGACGTAATGGAAGTTGCTATACACAAAGCAGGGATGAGTGAAAAGGAATGTGCGACTAAGCATCTTCCTATACACGGCCACAAAGAAAACAACGATTATACAGCTGCATTATATTATTATGGAACGGATAAAAATGGGATCGAGGACCTAATTAAAAAAGATAATTCACTTGCTGACTTGATCCATCCATCATTACCATATATAAAAGCAGAAATTATTTGGGCTGTACAAAATGAAATGTGCATGACAGTGGAAGACGCACTGGCAAGAAGGACAAGGGCATTGTTACTTGATGCAAAAGCAACCATTGAATCAGCTTCGCCTGTAGCAAACATGATGGCAAAAGAAATGGGGAAAAATGAAACCTGGATAAAAGAACAAATTGATAGCTTTATATCTATTGCGAAGAATTATCTTCCAACTTCAAACCCAAAACTTCAAAACTCAAACTGATTGCTTATGTCTCCTTTTATTGGCGAATTTATCGGTACAATGCTGCTCATCATTATGGGTGACGGTGTAGTAGCAAATGTTGTTTTAAATAAAACGAAAGGCAACAATGGCGGATGGATCGTTATTACATTCGGTTGGGCCATGGCCGTATTTCTTGGTGTATATGTATCCACAAGTCTCGGCGGTAGTGGTCATTTAAATCCTGCAGTTACAATTGCAGCAGTGGCATTCAACAATTTTGATCCCTCATTATTACTGACCTACATTCTTGCACAATTTGGCGGCGCAATTGCTGGGGCAATCATTGTTTGGCTTGCCTATAAACAGCATTTTGACAGTACTGATGATAAAGATGGAAAGCTTGCGGTCTTTTGTAATGCACCGGCGATACGGGGATATGGGTATAATCTTATTACCGAGATCATTGGCACATTTGTTTTAGTATTTGGTGCGTTGGCGATGTCAAAATCAGCATCAACTCTTGGAACATTGGATGCATTACCAGTTGGTTTATTGATACTGGGTATTGGTTTATCACTTGGAGGACCTACGGGTTATGCTATTAATCCTGCAAGAGATCTGGGTCCTCGTATTGCCCATTTTATTTTACCTATAAAAAATAAAAGAGACAGTGATTGGGGTTATTCGTGGATACCGGTTGTTGGACCGATCATTGGCGCATTGCTTGCCGCTTATCTTTTTAAACTTATATAACATGAATAAGATATTTTTTATCATCACCGCTGTTTCTTTTTTAAACACAACAATTATAGCGCAGGATGCCGAAACAAAATTGAAAGAAAAAGGAATTGTATTAACTACTCCGGGAAAACCAGTGGCTAATTATGTAAACGTAGTGCGGGTTGGCAATCTTTTATTTCTTGCAGGCAAGGGTCCAACGAAACCTGATGGCAGTAACATTACCGGTAAAGTAGGAAAAGATTTAACCATAGAACAAGGTTATGAAGCTGCACGATTAACTGCAATAAATCATTTAGCCGTGTTAAAAGCAGAGCTTGGTAGTTTGAATAAAGTAAAACGAATTGTAAAAGTGCTGGGCATGGTTAACTGTACCGAGGATTTTAAAGATCAGCCAAAAGTCATCAATGGTTATTCTGACTTAATGGTAGAAATTTTTGGTGATAAAGGAAAACATGCAAGATCGGCAGTAGGTATGTACGCATTGCCATCGAATATTGCAGTAGAGGTGGAAGTAGTTGTTGAGGTAGAATAAAAAAGCCAATCTAAAACAGATTGGCTCATTATAATAAGATCGTAGTGAAGCTTAAATAAGTACCGCACCCCAGATGATAAATCCAATTGCTGCGCCGATCCATGCCCAGGTAACTCTTCCTTTCTTATCACCTTTTGTTATCAGGTAAGCGATCAGAACTCCTATTAAGGATAAGAACAAGCCCAGGGCCAAACCACTAAGACTAAAAGCACCACCTAAAGCTGCTTTATTGAAATATTTCTCAACCTTTTTTTTACTAAAAGTTCCGTCATAGTTAATATTTTTTTTCAACTCCCTCTGCTTCATTTTGAAAGTCACTTTCTCCCTGAATTTCATTTTTTTACCAGACAAATTTTCATACTCTTTTACACTGATCTCAGAAAGTTCCATCAATGAGATCAACTGTCCATTTTTTCCAACAGGCACATAAACCTCAGTTGCTTTTATTGAAGGGTTTTTTGATGAAACAGGAACTGTGTTTGTCGATGAGTAGGTTGCAGAAACAACTGCAATGAGCAGAAAAAGAATAAATGTTTTTTTCATAAATCAGTGGTTTATGGTTAATTAATATAGTAATATAAAAAAAATATGGAGGGTAAAAAAATATTTATTTAAGGATCAAACCACGAAATGATCATGATATTGCATTCATGATCTTATTACAGGCCTCTGTAATTTGTTTTTCTGAAACTATTAATGGAGGAGAAATACGTAAACAATTTGGTGCGAATAAAAACCAATCCGTCATTACACCCGAAACAATACATGCATCAATGATCTTTTTATTTGTTTCAAAAGAATCAAATTCTAATGCCATCCATAAGCCAAATGAACGGATCGCTTTTATTTTTGGATGAACTAATAATGATCTAAATAATTCTTCTTTTGCTTTTATCCCGTTAATTATTTTTTCCTCTAATAAAACTTTCATTGCAGTCATTCCTGCTGCACAACAAACAGGATGACCACCAAAAGTTGTGATATGACCAAGAACCGGGTTTTCTGTAAAAGAATCCATCAATTTTTTGTCGGCAATAAAAGCCCCGAGCGGCATACCACCACCCAATGCTTTTCCAAGGATCAAAACATCCGGAACGATCTCAAAATTTTCAAAACCCCAGAGTTTTCCAGTTCTTCCAAAGCCAGCCTGTATCTCATCAAGAATTAAAAGCGTTCTGCATTCGGTACATTTTTTTCTCAGTGCCTGCAGCCATTCTTTTGATGGAACAATAATTCCCGCTTCCGCTTGTATAGTTTCTGCAATTACACAAGCTGTTTTTTCAGAGATCTCATCTAATGATTTGAACGAGTTATATTCAAGGTGCAAAACATCAGGCAGTAATGGACGAAAAGCATTTCGCCAATACTCATCACCTATTATGCTTAATGCGCCTTGTGTTGAACCATGATAGGAATTTTTAAATGCAATGATCTGTGTTCGATTCGTTACTCTTTTTGCGAGTTTCATTGCACCCTCAATTGCTTCAGCGCCAGAGTTGGTAAAATAAACTGAGTTTAATGAAGAAGGTAAATTATCTGTGAGCAGTTTGGCATATTGTACCTGGGGTGATTCAATGAATTCTCCATACACCATTACATGCATGTAAGCATCTAATTGCTTTTTGATTGCTTCAACTACTTTGGGATGCCGGTGTCCCATATTAGCTACGCTAATGCCGCCGATCAGGTCAATATATTCTTTTCCGTTCGCGTCATAAAGCAAACAACCTTCCGCTTTCTTAATTTCAAATGCTAATGGGGAAGGTGAAGTTTGTGCAATATGTTTGAGAAAAAGTTCTCTTTCGTTCACAGAAAAGAATTATTTCGCAAAGAACGCAAAGGCTGCGCAAAGAGGCAAAGAATTTATATAATTTGCAAAGGTGAATAGCCCTTCGACAAGCTCAGGGTGACAATGAGAGAGTATGAAGAAGTTGAGTACCGAATAGAAAGTAAAAGAGTGCGACGCAACTAAAGTTAAATAGTAATTCAAAAGCTGGTAACCAAAAACTATAAACCGTAAACTAAAAACTAATTAATGCCTGTAATACTTCCTGTAGAAAATAAATTCCCGCAGTTTGGTAACAATTGTTTTTTGGCGCCCAACTCAACTGTTGTTGGTGATGTAGAAATGGGTGATGATTGCAGCGTCTGGTTCAATACAGTCGTGAGGGGTGATGTAAATTTTATAAGAATGGGGAATAAAGTCAATGTACAGGATGGCGCATGTATTCACTGTACTTATAAAAAATTTGGAACGACTATCGGTAATAATGTTTCGATCGGGCATAATGCGATCGTACATGGATGCACAGTTCATGATAATGTGTTAATAGGCATGGGTGCGATTGTAATGGACGGTGCCATAGTAAACAGTAATACAATCATAGCAGCCGGGGCTGTTGTACTTGAAGGAACGATTTGTGAGGCAGCCAGTATTTATGCCGGTGTACCAGCTAAAAAAGTGAAGGATATTTCACAGGAAATGATCAGTGGTGAGATCGACAGGATCGCAAACAATTATGTTCGATATGCTGATTGGTTTAGGGTTGAAAAAACTCCCAAAAAGTGATGTTTTAATGGAAAAAGAAACCGCTGAAATGCATACTACTCGTACATTTACTCTGGCAAATGCAATTTTTGCTTCGTAAATTCGTTGAAGAAAAAACAATCTATGAAAGCCGTAAGAACTCTCCTTTTATGTGTCGGTCTGATGCTGATGCTTTCATCTTGTAA
>Ga0193738_1000380_pt1 | contig 24602 bp, 21 predicted proteins | sample L2a1metaG_FD_144927 | JGI IMG/M metagenome (GOLD analysis project Ga0193738, IMG submission 144927) | Soil microbial communities from a riparian zone of the East river system, Colorado, United States - L2a1 | ecosystem: Environmental > Terrestrial > Soil > Riparian zone | place: USA: East River... | reverse complement strand
TGCCCTACCAATACAACTTTTTTTCTATCGATCAATTGATCCTTCTCGAAATAATCCATTACGCGGCTAGCGCCCCAAGCCCACGCACCTATAGCGCGCATTCCGTTGTCAGCTTCCAGCTGTGCTGGATACAATTGCAGCACCCCATCCATAAAATGATCCTTATTGTCTGGCGCGAGATCATCAACATGGAACGCTGCCATGGCGTAGCCAGCGTCAACAACCACTTCTGCCGGCCAGAAATCACTCTTTGTGATCCGTGTCGGATCCATATTGTCTTTGCTTCGATTGTTGATTAAAATAAAAGCGGGAACTGGCTTGGAAACATTGTTCGGAACAAACAGAACGAGGTTTATTTTAACGGACTTTCTTTGATTGAAAACTTCTATCAGAATTTCTTTTAAATGGGCCCTTCCTTCCATACTCGTCTTGTTCTCATTGACAATCGAATACCTGATGCTATCATATAACTTTGGCATTTCGCCATAAATATTATTCTCAAATAGTGTCAGGATTTCACCTCTTCTGGATCGCTCCCACTTCTTCTTATTACGAACTAATTTGTCGGCCGTTGTTTTCAAGACATCCGGCAGCACATATTCCGGAACTTTTGTCTCATCATAATTAGTCTGAGGCTCCTGCGCGTGTAGACATGAATAACAGAGCAGAAAAACGAACGTAATGACCAGTTCCTTCATATAATTTATCGGGTCGCCATTTTCTTGATTCTTTAAATAGCCAGGAAACGTTTTTAAATATAAATGATCAAGACCGATGTGACACGATTCACTTCTAAAAGGCATACTAAAAAGATGATTTAAGTAAGCCGTCCAAGTGTAATTTTAATGTGATAAATCGCAGAAAAATGACGAATTGTTAACAGGGAAAGCCTGTATCTTTGCATCTGTAAATATTGTATGAAAAACCTTCACTCTGTGTGCCGTTTTCCATTATGACTAATTTCGATTTCGAATACTTTACTTTTCCATTGGATACTATGTACTCAGAAACCTGAATACTTGCTGGAGGCTCGGTGGAAAAATCTATTCCAGTGATTCAATCATCGTCAGAACCACGGAGGCCTGGTGTTGCTACTGTTTTTTACGGTAAGACAATCAATGCACCATCTACGAGGTGGATAAACCTGAGGGCCATTACCCTGACAATCCCCAAAGGCTAGAACAAAGGGTAAGTCAGTTTTGACCAGAGAGAAACGATGAAGCGCCTGATTAATCACTTGGAAATAGCCAAATACCCTTTCTGATTCGTCTGTTTTAGATGTAACGTTTCCCGGTATTATGGCAGGAGGAGCATCAAAAATAGATCCGTTGCCTTCGATCAGCTCCTCAACCTTGGTCCAATAGTTATACGCATCTTCTGAAAGGACAGATTGGTACGACAAAAAATAGTGCTCATAGATGAATGACTCGTCGATCAAACGTGTCGTCAGCAGTTGCCCATTGTATTCTGTGGCATTCACGCGTTCGCGGTCCAGCAACACTAACTTTTGAGGTTCGGCTGATTGCGTAATATAACAAGGTGGAGTTGTGAACGGCTGCAGGGGCGGCGTTGTAGGAACTATGATGTATACTTCATCAACACTCCATCGCATATATCGCGCCGACGCGTCAGGGAGCACAGAATTACCATAAATCTGAATGTAATTGTAAGAAGCCTTGTTCCCGCTGCTGTTAATCACCTCTTCTCGGATGAATTCGTAGTACGTAGAAATGGAACCTGCGTCTTGCGGCATTTCTTCCGGCGTAGATTCATAAATACGTCCGTCGGGGAAGATAACCTGGACGTGATACATTTTTCCTGGAATGCCAGCAATGTCGGATAAGAGATATTTTCCTGGACTACCACCATCTTCAACGAACGCTCCGATGAGTTCTCCGTTCTGGAAAAGATTGATGACCGCCCCTGAAACCGGGAAAGGAAGCCTCTGACTTTCAGCGGTGATGCCTACTAGAATATTGGATTCATCCACGAGGCTGCTGAGGTGCCCGGAAATGACCACATCTCCTCCCTGACGTTTGGTAACAACCTCAATGGGCGTAAGACATCCCGAAAAAAGGAGGGAGACAATAATGTTTTTGAACAACCTGCTAATCATTCACCCATGATAGTCCGATATCTCAAACTTTGAATTCAACCGACCCTCCCATCCAATCAAAACCGTCCTATACGAGATAACAGAGCTGAGAAGACAAGGATAACGCGGAATATACTTTTTCAAAATAGCCGTTTTTCAGAGCACTCCAAATATATATTATGTATGAAGATGAATGCCAGGTTCTGGATGGACTGAGGGTAACTACAGATGGAAGCCTTCTGGCGTATTCGCACAATAACAAAGTTCCGAAATGTTTTTTCAGGAGCACATACTGTTAACAACATTGAGCCTCCGATCAGGACAATAAGTTTCATGGCGTCAAAAATGAATCGAATTAAAATAGGCTGGAAGCGATGGCTCCAATCGAACGTTTTAGATTGGCCGGCTTCGACCTCTATTTGGCTAAAGTCCCCACGTTGCACGAACAAGTATCAGGCGTGAAAAACCTTTGTAATCAACGTGTGTTATTGATTGAAAAGGATACATGCAAGCTCACCAAGGTAACCTCCAATACGAAGCGTAGGGGATTCAATACCCACTGGTGTAAGGTTTGTGTACTTACACTATTCTATTCTTACAAAAAGCCATTTACCCACTGAATATTTGTTCAACGTCCCGCCAGAGCACTTTTTCTATCCAATAATTCTTATGTTTATTACATCCAACGCACAATATGCGGTACCCCCTTCGTTGTAGTTTCATCTTTATATTTTCCGAACACCGTTGCGGGAATCGTTCGCGGTGATTAATCATTACATTACCTATGATTATTGTTGCGGATTGTCAACCTTCGCACTGTCAAAGCCGTTAAGGATTGACAAGAGGTGGTATGAAGGAGATCAATCTTTCAAACTGTCAGTATAAAAAGAAAGTTTATTAGGCTATCCGGTATACTGACAGAATTTTTTAAAGCACCTCGGCTCCGGAGCCATTTTTTATATTACAAACAATGAACTGGACAACAATATACATTACCGGAAGGCGGGAGTTTCAAGCGGAAGTGCGTAAAAAGTTAGAGCACTCCAACCTTGATTACATGCCTGGTTACGTTGACAACACGATTGCTCCCGTTACTCATGACCTTTACTGGCTTAATGATCAGACCGAATTGCGTGAAATGAAGGAGGCCATTGGAAGTAAACTGGTGTGGAAGTACCGGCTGAAATTCTATACAAACCTGGAGGCTTTTATTCAAACGCAAGACAACACAGCCAAGGCGGTTGAACTCACACAAGATGATCTTGACCTCATGGACCACATGCGCGAAGTAGCGTGAAAGCCGTGTAACCCTTTGACAGATAGGAGATCGCGCCGAAGTCAAATAACTTATTTCGACTAAGACTTTTTTAAACAACCGTGCTCCTACGGCCCCCATTTTTATCGGGGTAAACTCATTCTGAGCGAAGGCTGTTGACTGGATTTATCAGGGCCGCCTTGATCGCCTGGAAACTTACTGTAAGCAAGGTGATCATCAACGCGCCAACTCCTGAGAACGCAAAGATCCACCACGAAAGCGTTGTTCGGTACTCATATTTTTCCAACCAGATATTCATACCGTACCATGCCAATGGAATAGAGATGGTACAAGAAATAACAACAAGAACTACAAAATCCTTCGAGAGCATTCTCCACAGATTCGTTACGGAGGCTCCCAGCACTTTTCGTATACCAATCTCCTTTGTCTTGCGTTCCGCCATGAATGATGATAGTCCAAACAGGCCCAGGCATGAAATAAACATGGCCAATACAGTTGAAAAAAGAGCCAGCTTTCCTATGCGTTGTTCTGCTGAAAACTTTCTGCCGTATTCCTCATCTACAAAATTATATTCAAAGGGAGAAGTTGGCGAAAGTTTGTGTTGTATCGATTCAATCTTCGATAAGGCATCTGTTACGCTGATTCGCGGATCAAGTTTCACCAGCATCTGTTCCAGTTGTTGAAGATTCTTTTTTGCAAGCCAATAGAACGCAGGGCTCACTTTTTCATAAGGACTAACGGCCACGACGTCATCGACGACAGCTATGATTTGTCGTTGCTGATTACCATCTCTTAAGGTCACGTATTCGCCAACCGGGTTTTCGAGGTGCATATAGTGCGCTGCAGCCTTATTGATGATCACTGCGTCTTCATCCGTACTGAATTCAGTGGAGAAGTCCCTGCCTTCCAATATTTTCCATCGAATCGTTTTACCGTATTCCTCATTTATCCATGTAACAGTGAAGTTCGATTCTGCTTCCGGGTTTTTACCCTTCCACGTAAATCCTCCCCAGTTGTCCCAGATCGCTGTTAAAGGACTGCTTGAAAAGGCTACGCTGCCCGCCACACCACTTGCTATCAGTTCGTTACGCATCACCCACTTATTGTTGTCCAGTTCGGTATCGTTCATGGTAATTCTTATCAACCCTTCCTTTTCATAACCAACAGGTCGATCCTGTGCATATTGAATCTGCTGATAAACGACAATTGTTCCGATGATCAGCACAACCGATACTGTTACCTGAACGACTACGAGAATTTTCCGGGGCAACGCAGCATACTTCCCAATGCGCAGCGTACCCTTCAGCACTTTCACCGGCTGGAACGAAGAGAGGTAGAGTGCAGGATAAAACCCTGATAAGCATGACGTGACCAATAAACAAACAACACATGCAATCCAGAAATAGATATTAGTCAACGGTAAGCTTATGCTTTTATCTGCCAATTCGTTGAAAGCACCTAAGGATACCGTCACAAGCAACACAGCAATAGTCATTGCCAGAAGAACGGATAAAAACGATTCACTTAAGAATTGATTGATCAGCTGGGATTTCATTGAGCCGACGGCCTTTCGAATGCCTACTTCCTTTGCCCGTTTTTCGCTTCGTGCTGTACTGAGGTTTATAAAATTTATACAAGCCAGCAACAATACAAACATTCCTACGATGGCAAAGAGCCAAACAAAAGTTATCCTCCCACCAATAGGGTAGCCATTGATAAAGTCAGAATACAAGTACCAGTCTTTCATCGGGTGTAGCCAAACATTGGTGTTGTATTTCTTCGAGTATTGCGCGACGGACTCTGGAGTATCTTTTTTGTACAGATCAACAATTGCAGCGCTGGCCTGTTCCATGGTTACACCATCCGCCATTTGTACGAAAATCCGGCATGCTGTATGGCCCCAGTTATTTTCATTTGCTTTAATTGCCTCATTCTTAATTTTCAGTCCATCAAAGTTCCCGAAAAGCTGAATGTGGCCGAAAGTTGAATTGCGAGGCAGGTCTTCATAAACACCCGTCACGGTGAAGTCCACTTTGCCATCTAACCGGACGGATTGATTAACGGCATCCTTGTCGCCAAAAAGTGCCTGTGCCGTGGACTTTGATATAATGATCGCGCGAGGATCATTCAGGCTTTCGGTGCTACCACGCAACATCTCGAGCGAAAACATGTCAATCATTCCCTTATCGATGAACTGACCTGTTTTCATAAAACCCTCATCACCCACCTGGAGAGTATATGGTGTAGGCCACCAAACCAAAACGACATGTTTAAAAAGGTGTCTATATTTTTCCGTCAGTACTTTTGCTACCGGCTGAGGCAGACCTTCGCTACTATAGGTATTTTGCTCCAGGGGTTCAATGTTCCGCCTGTATACCTGGGCTATATCCTTGTAGTTGGTGTGAACACTGTTATAGCTTATCTCATCAAAGACCCAAAGGCCCGTGAGTATTGCTACTACCATCCCCACCGTCAGGCCTCCGATATTGATGGTGCTATAGAATTTATTTTTGACCAGGTGCCTCCAGGCGATGTTGAGATAGCTTTTGATCATGAGAGAATGATTTTCGTTACTCTTCCGGGCTTTTCAGAAACCCCTTTTACACTACTGCCGCAGGTCCGTATGGTTACAAATCCCGAGAAAGTTCCGTTCGATTTTTGACTGCCATGATGTAGATGCCAGTTCATTGCGCTGTTAAGCTACTTTGAAATTGGCGTATCTTTACCCTGGATACCACTAACGCGCGAAAAAATTCGATCTTACCACCATTTAAACGATATCTAAATGAAGACAATGACCTGCAAACAATTGGGAGGGGCGTGTGACCAAACATTCAGCGCGAATAGTTTTGACGAAATCGCGATGATGGTTAGCAAACACGCTCGGGAGATGGTTCAAGATGGAGAACCGGCGCACCTGAAAGCGATGAATGAAATGCGGAGCACCATGACGTCGCCCGAAGCAACGAAAGCATGGATGGATGATAAACGAAAAGCATTTGATGCATTGCCTTCAGATAAAGACTGATTGCGAAACAAGCAACCATTTATCGGCTTACCGTTGGTCAGGCGCTTTCATGTGCCGGAACACCAGCGATAGTTTATCCAATTCCCTCACGATAGAAGCCGCTATGCTTTCGCTGCTTATTTCAGCCGCGTCGGGTAAATAATTTCTACCTATTATAAAATCAAAATATATCCACTGATCGGTTTTTATAAATTCCCATAGTGCGTCTTCTGTCGGAATGGTGTCTGTGTTCTTTCGTTCGCAGGCAACCTCAATCCAATAAGCGGGCCCTAAGCCGCTAAGTAGCTTAAAGGCCTGTTTGCGGTATTCAACATCGTTCATGCAACTCTTAAAATATTCACGATCGACTTTGCCTTTCCGCGGAGTGCCTGCCACCAGGTAAATACCCACTTCCTTTTGGCTGAGCATAATTTGCACATGGATCCGATCCGTAAGTGTTGGTGCCTCATCATTCTTTTTCAACTCGCCATAAGTCAAACACATACTGCGCAGTTGACTATCCGCATGATCGACCGGATCGGTGCTGCTTACAATGGCATCCGTATTTGGGGTTGCCTGAAGTCCCATTTTCCGGAGATCATCCTTTATCAGGTCATGAAGCGCTAGGAATTTGTTTTGCACGTTCACGCGCCCGGCATTAAGGTCAGGTGTATCGAATTGAGCTTTGTCGCTACTGAAGGCGAGGTAATCTTCTTTTTTGAAGTACTGATGTTTGAACTTAATGTGATCCCAACTAAAACCAGCTGTCGTGAGCGAAAGGAATTGCTTCTTTTCCAGTCGTGATGCATGGTGTTGTTGCTTCATCAAGGGATAGCGCCATTCATATTCTGCAATGAGTGCTTCTGAAAGTGGCTGGGCAAATTCGTAATAGCCGATGAACCATGATTTAAGGTTTTCAATTTCTTTGGCATCACTGATCTTGTAAAAGAGTTCTTCGGTGTCCTTAAGCCCCTCAAGCGTGAAGTGGCCGGAGCCTACAAACGCAACGGACTTCCGAAACGGCAAGTCAAAGATGTACACGTTGGCGTGAAAGTCGTTGCGTGTGTAAATATTCAGGGTGATTCGTCCCTGGTAGTTGCGCCAGATCCTTTGTAGTACAGCGGGCGAGGTGGGCATCTCCAGTCCCGTGATGATTTCCATTTTTGTTTTGGTGGGAATACGAGTGCGGATGAAATCGAATCCGGCTTCGGAAATCGCCGCCGTGGCGATGTAACAATGTTCTACTTGTTGGAGCAGCTTTTCGTTAATGAAGGGTACAGCGAGTTTCTTAATGATCATGAAAAGCCGTGTTAATGATTTTCTCTTGCAAACTACAAATCGCCGATCATTGTATCTTGATAAAAAATATTAAAGTGAAAATTAAAATGGACTATTAAAAATCGCAATGTAAAGGACAACTACGTTTTTAAATATCCTAAATTAGAGACATGGAAAGAATTTGGATATTTTTTCTCTTAGTCGTCATATCCAATATGGTGAACGCCCAGACGTCTCAACAAGACAGCGTTTGGCTTCCATTCAAAAACATGATTGGAACCTGGGCGGGAACTTCCGAAGGACAACCCGGTAAAGGAAAATATGAACGCAGCTATCAAATTGTCCTGAACAAAAAATTCATCGAAGTAAAGAACAAATCAACCTATCCTCCTTCAAAAGATAATCCTAAGGGAGAGGTACACGAAGATCACGGCTTCATCAGCTACGATAAAGCAAGGAAAACTTTTGTTCTTAGACAATTTCATATAGAAGGATTTGTGAATCAATTTAAGATTGAATCAATATCACCCGATGGCAAGTCCATTGTGTTCATATCTGAAAGTATCGAAAACATTCCTGCCGGATTTCGGGCGAAAGAATCATATCAGATTGTAAACGACAATGAATTCACTGAAACCTTCGAACTGGCCGAGCCAGGGAAGGATTTTGAATTGTATTCAAAGGCGGTGCTTAAGCGAGTTAAATAAGCTAATAGCCTCAAATCTCTATTGCCTGGAGCGAACCCCACATTGAAACGTTGACACCATTTTAGGCGGTGTGGTGTATAATGCTGCTCTTCAAATTTATTTTCCTGATAACGCACCGAGACTAATACAACAAGTTGTTCCAGTACAATTAAAAAGGGGCTTCTTTACAGAGGCCCCTCTCAATTTATCTTTCGATATCGCGATCTTACGTTTACTTCTTAAAAATTCGATAAAGTCTACCTTGATCGCTGACTGCATACAGTGCTCCATCCTTTCCTTGAGTAATATCGCGGAAACGTTGTTTGACTTCTGTCAACAATCTTTCCTCACCCACTACTTTGTTGTTTTCAATAATGAGCCGACAGATATGCATGCTGCTAAGGCAGGAAATGAAAAGATTGTTTTTCCATTCAGGAATGCTGTCGCTGCTGTAGAAGGTCATTCCACTGGGTGAGATAACGGGGTCCCAGTAATAGACCGGTTGCTCAAGACCATCTTTATGTTGAATAGAATCACCGATCTTCTTGCCAGAATATTCTAGACCATAGGTGATCGTTGGCCAGCCATAGTTTTTCCCAGCCTCTATGCGGTTAAGTTCGTCACCACCTCTCGGACCAAACTCAGCTTCCCAGAGATCTCCCGTCACTGGATGAAAAGCAATACTCTGCACGTTGCGATGGCCATAAGAATATAGCTCGGGTCTTGCACCCGCCTTTCCTTCGAATGGATTACCAGCGACCGGCTTTCCATCAGTGGTGATACGAATCACTTTTCCCAGTCCGGAATTAAGATCCTGAGCTTGTGGTCTTGTTATAATATCTGAACGTTCACCAGTTGAAACAATCAGATGTCCTTCCTTTGTAAACATGACGCGGCCACCGTAGTGGAGTGATCCCTTAAATGCGGGTGTGGCGCGATAAATAACTTTCACTCCTTCCAGTTTTTTTTCATCGACCGACAGTTTGCCTTTCGCGACCGATGTCAGGTTGCCGCCGGATACCGGCTCTGAGAAGACCCAGTATACCATTCTGTTTTGATCAAAGGCCGGATCAATGCACACGCCAAGTAAGCCGCCCTGTCTTTCGTCATCAACTTTAGGAACTCCACCCAACGCTGTCCCTACTGCACCAGTAGCCGAAGCGATCTTCATAGTACCACCTTTTTCAGTGATAATAAATCTTCCATCGGGCAGGCTCGTTATGCCCCAGGGTCTGGTCAGTGAACTGTCCAACATAGTTCCTTCGTAAGCCGTCGTTGAAGTAACTCCAGCAATCCGGGTCTGTCCTTCAAACGCTGGCTTGTACTCGGTGTTTGCCTTCTCGGTTTCCACCGGCGAATTGGAGACTGACGAGCTATCAGCGGCCGAAGCGCCTGCCTCATCTGTTTTTTTTGTTCCACAGGATGCAAGCATAATAGCTGCTCCAGTAATTAGTATTGAAATGATCTTGGTCATTGTTGATTCAAATTAAGCTGCGAAGTTATTAATAATTGGCAGACAATTGTTTACCTATGATTGATTCGAACTCGGGAAACCACTTACATCACATAAATACCGACGAACAGCTCAAAATACCCCATCTAAACCGTTGGCGTTAGGCCTTTTATTAATAGCCGTAAAAACACCTATTTCAATGCGCTAAGTTTCAGGTAACCCAAATGAATAGGATCTTCCACCAAACCTATTGCTGGCGTGAGCTCAATGCGGTAACTCTCTTTTTGCCTGGACCTCAGTATATCGTCTATCTGATAAATATCATCTACATCAACGCCATATTTGTCATCGATATGCGAAGTGGCTCCTTCAAAATGATTGTGCTTGAAGAAAAGAGTCTCCTTTGCTTCGTTAAATGCGGCGGCACGGTCTGTTTTCACCGTTAAAATTGTATAATGCTGCTCTTCGAATTTATTCTCCTGATAGCCACCGAGATTAATGAAGAATAATTTTTTATTACTGTCTGCGTTTTTGGGTTCACCTTTGGACATGATCTTGATCTGATAACCATCTACAACAGTCACTTCTCGCCATGCATCAATGTGGATCTTATCTCCTGCTTCCGGCCAGAATAATTTAATTTCGCTTACAAGATCCCTCAGTTCATAAGCGATTCCAAAAAAGAAATCGTGTTGCTCCACATGTCTGCCGGGAGCTTTTGATCCCAACAACAACATAAAAAGTTTCAACTCGCCTGGTTCTTTCGATTGACTATTCATTTCGATCAAAAGATAAGCATTTCGGTCGGTTGCTTGCGGCACGTTTATCAAATGTTAGTCTTAGAACACGGCAACCGAATTTACTGGAACACACAGTGAATAGAAATCAAGTTTCATGTGTATAGGGTTTTATTCTTTATTTGTCAACCGTGACTGTGGATGGATTTGTAGTAAGTGGAAGATTAAGAATTGTGAGGCGTTTGGAAACGTGATCGTCAACCTATCCATGAGCAAATCCCATGATTTCAATACGGAAGAAAATGTTTATCGTTCGATTTTTCACTATATTCCTCAATCCAACCAACGGTCATCTAAACCGTTGGTTGTTTTTAAATATCCCTCAATAAAAAAATCATGAAATCTAAAATTCAACTAGCTGTATTCTTTTTGTTGACTGTTTCCATCTTCGCTGAAGGGCAGAAGAAAAAACAAACAAAGGTATCCGATCCGTTGCCCTCCTGGAATGATGGCACTTCTAAAAAGGCAATCATTGACTTTGTAACAAAGACCACCAAAGAAGGGAGTACAGATTTTATTCCAATTGCCGACCGGATCGCTTGCTTTGATAATGATGGAACACTTTGGAGTGAACAACCCATGTATTTTCAATTGGCATTTGCGCTATTTCAGGTGAAAGCACTGGCACCTGAGCATCCTGAATGGAAAAACACGCAACCTTTTCAGGCATTGCTCGAAGGCGATTTGAAAACTGCCTTATCCGGAGGAGAAAAAGCACTGATGGAAATCATGGCGGCAACGCATTCTGGCATGACAACAGAAGCATTCGAAAAAAGTGTAAAAGACTGGATGGCTAAAGCAACACATCCGAAAACTGGCAAGCATTATAACGAAATGATTTTCCAGCCAATGGTTGAATTGTTGAATTACCTTCGCGCCACCAGCTACAAAACATTCATTGTTTCCGGTGGCGGTGTTGACTTCATGCGTCCGTGGGTTGAGCAAGCGTATGGCATTCCTCCCGATCAGGTCGTGGGAAGTTCTGGAAAAGTAAAGTATGATTTAGCGGACGGTAAACCAGTTCTCATCAAACTTCCTGAACTTAATTTCATTGATGACAAGGAAGGTAAGCCGGTTGGCATTCATCAATTCATCGGTAAACGACCCGTGTTCACGGCAGGAAACTCAGACGGTGATTATGCCATGTTGCAGTACACGATGACTGGAACAGGACCTCGTTTCGGAATGATTGTGCATCACACTGATTCAACACGTGAGTGGGCTTACGATCGGCAGTCACATATCGGCAACCTTGAAAAAGGATTGGATGATGCTGCGAAATACAATTGGGTGATTGTGGATATGAAAGGAGACTGGAAAAAGATTTATCCGTTTGATAAATAGGATTGTTTCTGCCCATGGTTATAAAATCATGCTCTGATTAGAAACCAGGGGTCTTCACATGTACTGAATCAGGAAAACGCACTGACTTAACGATATAATAAAACCATATTGACCAGTCACTTGAGGTGTCCGTATAGGGCCAAAGTGATATAGAATGAATTTAAGAATGCCGATTAACAAATGACGATTTCAGAAGATAAACGCTATCTAACTGGTTATGATAATGAAAAATTGCAATCCTTATGTATTGGCAGTTTTGTTATTGGCTGCCTTTGAATCCGGGGGACAAGACACCTCGATTCGTTCCATAAATCCAACTGTTTCAGGCGATGGTTCTGGGGCTACGCTCGCCCAAAAAGGATCAGCAACACGTGTTATACTAATTGGCACTGGCACTCCAGCAATAGACCCCGATCGCTCCGGGCCCTGCACGGCAATCGTTGTGAATGATACGGCATACATAGTTGATATGGGTCCCGGTTTAGTCAGGAGGGCTCGCTCGGCACAAATTCGGAATACAATTCCAGCGCTTGACCCCTTGAAATTCCGCGTCGTATTTGTTACGCATCTACATTCGGATCACACTGTGGGCTATCCGGACTTGATCTTTTCACCCTGGACATTGGGGCGAAGATTCGCTTTAGAAGTGTATGGACCGAAAGGAATCAAGTCTATGACAGAACATCTGCTGGAAGCATATCGCGAGGATATTGAAACAAGAACCAATCCAAATGGAAATCAACGTGATTTTCCCGGTGGTCACAAGGTAAACGCGCACGAGATCAAATCTGGAGTGATCTATAAGGATAATAACGTAACGGTGACGGCTTTCGCAACAAAGCATGCCATGGAAAGTTATGGATATAGGTTCGATACCAAGGATCGAAGTATCGTCATTTCAGGTGACACCAATCCCACAGAGGCAACCATCGCTGCTTGCAATAGTTGTGATGTGCTTATTCATGAAGTTCATTCTCCTGTATGGCTTGAATCACGGCCAGCGACATTCCAACAATTCGCATCCAAATACCATACGACAACGCCTGAGCTAGCGGAACTTAGTAAGCGTGCCAGGCCTAAGCTACTTATACTGTATCACTGGAATGCCTTTTCTGTGGAGGAATTATTCAGGGAAATGAGCACATTGTACACTGGGCATTTTGTTGTCGCACGCGATCTGGATGTCTACTGAAATAAAGTTATAAATAATAAAAAGTAGCTGAGCAATCCGTTCAGATCGAACAAGGGTTAATTGACTAACTATATATTGAAGAAACTGCATTGCAAATGAATATTGAACCTGCTCGCTTGCGAATCGATGTAACGGATGATGAGTTCGATGCAATTTATCCTCGAAAAATACGGCGGCTGGCTGAAAAGCACTTTACACCCGTATCGGTGGCCAAAACAGCGTCAGAATTTTTGGTGACTAAGCCTGGTGAGAGGGTCTTGGATATTGGTTCGGGCGCAGGTAAGTTCTGCCTGGTTGGCTCAGTCAATACAAGTGGTCATTTTGTCGGTATCGAACAACGGCGCTCGCTGGTTGAATTATCTAAAAAACTTTCGACCTCCTATGGCTTGAACAACATTACATTTGTCAACGGTGACGTCACGTCCATTAATTTCAACGAATACGATGCATTCTACATTTACAATTCATTCTACGAGAATTTAAACAAACATGACAGCATCGACGATACTATATTGATGACTCCATCGCTCTATAATTCTTATTTAAGGTATACACATGGGCAATTGTCCCGCCTATCCCCAGCAGTACGCCTCGTTACCTATTATACGTCCTATACAATCGTTCCCTCCAGTTTTAAGTTGATTGACTCTCTGCATGATGAACATCTCAAGCTGTGGGAAAAGGTGTGTTAAAGTCCATGGTCGATAGTCCATAGTCCATAGTCCATAGTCCATAGTATCTTCAAAAATCGTTAATAACAAATCACAAATCAATCTCTATCTATATCCCGCCGCCTGCAATCCAAAAGCTCTTGGTGTGATCCGACCTCGGATACTTTTCCATTCACAATTACGTTCAGAGAGTTCGGCACGTGATTCCATAACTATATCAAGTATCGAAAAAAGTACAATGGGACCTGGAACTAATACCCCAAAATCTCGTTATCCTTGAGAAGTGTTAGTGGCCTAAACCTGTCCTATGAATCGCTATATGATAAATGAGGGGTATTTACCTCTTGAAGAATTTGTACTAGGACTCCCAAAATCTTTTGACGGCATTGGAGAGATCATCCTGAACAACCGTAATGTTATTAAAAAAGTAGCCACACCTCAAGGGACATTTGTAATCAAGAATTTTAAGGGCATGTATTTCTTTAATCGCCTTGCCTACTCATTGTTTAGGAAATCCAAGGCGGAAAGATCATATCTCTACTCGCTTCGTTTACGAGATAAAGGTATTCTTACACCTCCGCCCGTGGCCTGGATAGATTGCTATCGTTGGGGCCTTTTGACAGATAGTTACTTCATCAGTGCGTATTACCCGTCAAAAACACTTTCACAAATTTTCAAGGAACCTGGCCTTGACGATTACGAGGCGAAGAAAACCTTGTACAAACGTCTGGCAAGCTTTGCGCTAACACTGCATCGCCTTGATATTTATCACGATGATTTTTCATCGGGAAACATTTTGATTATCGACAATCCCGATTCCTTCTCGTTTGCATTGGTTGATTTGAACCGGGTACTGTTCCGGAAAGTGAGTTACAGAGATGGGCTTCAGAACTTTGCCAAATTAGGAGTTCCAAAGGAAGATCTAAATATGCTCATCCGGGAGTATGCCATATTATCAGGTCAGCCAATAGATAATTCAATCGATGCGTATTGGGCAACCAAGAAGCGATCAGATTTTGTTCGTAGCTTAAGGAAAAATATCAGAAGGTACACGTTAACGCCTCTGGAACAAATAGTGGGTGGAAAGTAATTTGTTTTTTACTTTATTGAGCGCATGGGAATATTAAAAAAGATAAACGGAATAAGAGGCGTGCTAATGAGAAGAATGACGGACGGTATCCGGCTTTCCCGTCCTGCCCGCGACATTAATTTCACGAGTAAAGCCGACATTAAAAGGATCTTGATTTGTCGGCCCAACCACAGGCTGGGAAACCTCCTATTGGTCACTCCTTTGCTGCAGGACGTGATCGAAACCTTCCCGCTTGCCAAAATTGATTTATTCGTAAAGGGAAGCGTTTCACCTTCGCTATTTAAGAACTACACCAACATTAACAGGATCATTCAGCTACCCCAAAGACCTTGGGGAAGTTTGTGGAAATACCTGAGCGGGTGGCTTGCCATTCGCATGAATCGTTATGATCTTGTCATTAATGCAGTGAACCATTCAGCGTCAGGCAGGCTTTCTACAAAATTTGCTAATTCCAAATGCAAGTTCTTGGGTGATATTGATGAGAATATTCAATTACGTTTTCCCGATCATGAACATATGGCGAAGTATCCAGTTGACAGCTTCCTAAAGAATTTGCTCGCAATGGGATTTAATGCCAGCAAAAGAAGAGTTGCGTTCCTGGATCTTAAATTAAGTTCGGACGAAATCGCTGCTGGAAAAAGAACAGCAGATGCACTTGTACAAAACGATAAGAAGATCATTTGTTTGTTCACCTACGCTACCGATAACAAATGTTATTCTGAGGTTTGGTGGATGAAGTTCTATGAAAGGCTAAAGAGTGAATATGAGGACTACAACATTATCGAGATTTTACCTGTCGAAAATGTTTCGCAAATCTCCTTTCTGCCTCCGTCGTTTTACAGCAAGAACGTTCGTGAAATAGGTGGACTGATTGCGAATGCAGAAGTCTTTATAGGCGCTGATAGTGGAATGATGCACCTGGCCAGCGCTACGAAAACACCTACCGTTGGACTGTTTCAAAACGCAAATACATGTATTTACGAACCCTATAACCCCGGCAGTGTGGCAATCAATACCGGGATTAGCGATTGCGATGAATGCATGAGAATACTAAACAGGGTACTGCCTCGCTCACTTGCCCTTCGATTACAAGAACAAATTTAGTAACAATAAATCGTCATCGTCGAAGTGGCCATCGACAAGATGTTCTTGTATATCAATTTGTGTTCTGTCTATAAAGTGGATTGGATTATTGGACAATCTGCGATTAAAACCTTCAAAAAAAACTATCTATATCCCGCCGCCTGCAATTCAAAGAGCTCCGAATACCTTCCTCCTGTTTTCATAAGCTCCTGATGTGATCCAACCTCGGATACTCTTCCGTCCACCATTACTGCAATCCGGTCTGCAATCCTAACTGTGGAGAATCGGTGTGAGATAACAATACCAATCCTTCCCTTTAAATTTTCTTTCAACTCGGCAAAGATTGCTGCCTCTGCTTCCGGATCCAAGGAAGATGTCGGCTCATCTAAAATCCAGATGTCTGCATCGCGATACATAATCCTCGCTAACGCAAGACGCTGCCATTCACCGCCAGAGAGATCATGTCCTCCTTCAAAAAGTCTTCCGACTTTTGAATCCAGCCCATTGGGCATTTTTTTAACAAGCCATTCACTGCGGGCATCACGAAGTGATTCCAACACGCGCTCATCCAACACTTCTGCACTGGGTCTTCCCATTGTGACATTTTCCCGCACGGTAAGTTCGTAGTTAGCATAGTCCTGAAAAAGAACACCAATGCGATTCCTCAATTCCTCAGGATCTGTATTCTTAAGATCAACTCCTCCGACGCTGATCGATCCTTCGTCCACTTCATAGAACCTGAGTAACAGCCTTACGATCGTGCTTTTTCCTGCGCCGTTCTCACCAACGAGCGCTATCAATTCGCCATCGTTAATGGTGAGATTGAAGTCTCTTACAGCATATTCATCACTACCAGGATATTTAAAACTGACATTATCAAATACAATTCCCTTGTCAAACTTAGCAGGTAGTGTTTCCGGGTTGTCAACTTTTTTTACCAGGTCATCGATGGAAAGGAACGAGAAATAATCATCGAGAAATGTGGTATGCTGATCAACAGAAACAAACGTGCTTGATATCTGGGCAAGTGTAGAAGATACAGAAGTAAATGCTCCGATTACGAGAACCACTCCACCTGGATCAATCAATCCTTCGACACCCTTTAAAGAAACAAACAAATAGGCAAATGCTAACGTTGTACCGGTTACAATACCGGTAAGAATTGAAACCCGTGTTCCGGATTTATACATCAACGCCCTCTGACGATAAAGATTTTCGGACAGATTACTGTGACGTCCCAGTAAATAATCTGCAAGAACATATGCACGGATTTCTTTGGTCGTTCTCGGCTGAACAAGCAAATCTCCGATATAGCCACGTTCCCTTTCTTCCGGCGTTTCCTTGTAAAAGAATTCATAAAGCTTTGAGGTCACGCGGCTTTCTAACGCCAACGACAGACCTGCAGCAGCGATCGCCAGGACTACCAACATATAATGAAGGCTCGCCAACAGCGAAGCCATCAAGATGATCGATACAATGTTACTGGTTAGTCCCAGTACCGACCATGTCAGATCTCCCGGTCTCCACGATACATCTCTTTTTGCCCGCGCTAAGCGGTCATGCCAATTCGAATTGTCAAAATTTCCAATATCAACTTTGGAAGCCTTTGCAAGCAGCCTTTTTTCCGCTTCAAGCTCCACGCGCCTTACAAATAAATTTCTTCCGTATCCCATGTAGGCGCTAATAGTGCGCTGTAAGGTTGCTACAATCCACAACCCAACCACTACCCAGATCAATTGAGAGAAAAGTATCGTGTGATTCCTTGCTTCTGCAATACGGTTGACAAGCAGCGAACCGAGGTAAACGGCCATGGGCGACATCGCAGCATTGACCATCCCCAAAAGAGAAAACCTGACCAGCGATGTAGGTGAAGCAGCCCAGGCAAGCTCCATTCCTTTTTTCAAATTAGCTCTAACCCGAGCTGCGCGGGTAGTTGTTTTTGCTGTGACTGATTTCATCCTTTTAAATTAGAAATAATGACTGGGACGGCGAAGTATATTCCCATCAGAACAACGGAAGGCAGATTTTAGATCATTAATTTTCCAATGGCTAAAACTTCGCTAAACAATATGTTAATGTTGAAGTAATCAGGAGGATAAATTCTTCTATATTGTTCAGCTTATCTTTGTTAAGCTTTACCATCTGCCGAATCAAATTACATGAAAAGGCTTTTCCTAATAAAATTGATACTTGCAGGGCTTTGTTCGTACGCCCAGGACAATCGTCAACCTGTACTATTGCCAAATGGCTGGAAGCTCACGCCGGCTGGCAAATCATTCCCCCTTGGTGACCTTCCATTGAATATTGAGGTAAGTTCATCTGCAAAATATATGGCCGTTACAAACAATGGACAGGGCACGCAAACGATAGATCTCATTGACGTTGCCGCAGAAAAGAAAATCGACTCCGTGGTGGTGGACCGGTCATGGTATGGGCTACAGTTTTCTGTAGATGAAAAATATCTCTATGCTTCCGCGGGCCACAACAATCAAATATTGAAATACGAATTGCGCGCCAACAAACTGGCACTGGTTGATAGTCTGGTCTTAGGAAAACCTTGGCCTGAACGCATTGGACCAGCCGGGCTCACCATCGATGAAAAAAGGAAACGCCTTTATGTCGTCACTCGCGAGAACAAAAGTCTTTACATCATCGATCTGAAAACCAAGCAGACAATCAATGTATTTGGCCTCGAAGCGGAAGGGTATGCCTGCAAACTTAGCAGCGATAACCGCGAGCTCTATATATCATGCTGGGGATGTGACAAACTCTTGATCTTCGACCTTGACAAAAACATTTGGAAAAACCCAATCATGGTGGGTGATAATCCGAACGAAATATTGATTACCCCGAACGGAAAGTATCTATTTGTGTGTAACGCTAATGACAACACCGTTTCGGTTATAGATGTCAAAGCAAAAAAAGTAATTGAGACGCTGGATGCTGCGCTGTTCCCCAATTCACCCAGTGGCTCAACCTCGAACAGCCTCGCTTATGATGCTGCGAAAAAAGTGCTCTACATCGCCAATGCGGATAATAATTGCCTGGCCGTTTTCAATGTGGCTAAGCCGGGAAGCAGTCTGCCGTTAGGGTTCATTCCAACGGGTTGGTACCCCACCTGTGTTCGCCTCGTGGGTAAACAGCTATGGGTTTCTAACGGAAAAGGATTTCAATCGAAAGCCAATCCCTTCGGTCCTTCACCTGCCAGAACACGAGAAGAGGTCATTCATCATGGGGGGATCACCAAGAAAGGAAGCGAAGTTCAGTACATCGGATCCTTGCTCACGGGCACAATGAGCATCATTAATCTCCCGACAGAAAAAGAACTGAAAGAGTACTCCAGCCAGGTCTTCAACAACTCTCCTTATTCGGAATACCGGAGAAAAGTCGCAAGTACTCCTGCACCAATCAAGCTCGGAAAGGAGTCGCCCGTTAAGTATGTCTTTTATGTCATCAAGGAAAACCGGACATACGACCAAGTACTCTCTGACATAAAGGAAGGCAACGGTGACACTACCCTTCTTTTGTTCGGCCGGAAGTATACACCCAACCAACACAAGCTCGCGGAGTCATTCGTGTTGCTCGATAATTTTTATGTCAATGCTGAAGTCAGTGCAGACGGACACAACTGGAGCATGGGTGCATACGCCAACGACTATCTTGAAAAAACATGGCCGTCTAGTTATAGTGGCCGCGGCGGAACCTATGGTGGTGAAGGCGAGCGGGAAATTGCGAACAATAAGAATGGGTTTATTTGGAACAACTGTCATCGCTATGGTATTTCATATCGTACCTATGGAGAGTTTATGAACGATGAACGACCGACCATTCCTATACTCGCCGGACACAACTGTCCGACCTTTCCCAGCTATGGCTTGAATATTCGCGATACTAGCAGATTTAACGTTTGGAAAAAAGATTTCCTGCAATTGCTTAAGGATAACAAGTTGCCGCAGTTCAACACCGTCCGGTTTGGCAACGACCACACCGAAGGCATGCGATTAGGAAGACCAACTCCCTACGCACACGTGGCCGACAACGACCTGGCTGTTGGATTATTTATTGAAACATTGTCGCAGAGTTCCATCTGGAATGAAACAGTGGTTTTTATTTTAGAAGATGACGCACAGAATGGAGCCGATCACGTGGATGCTCATCGCAGCCCAGCTTACATAGCCGGAGGTTATATCAAGAGAAATTTTGTAGATCATACCTTATACACAACTGCCTCCATGCTTCGAACTATCGAATTACTGCTAGGCATGGAGCCTATGACGCAGTATGATGCAGCCGCGACTCCAATGTGGCCTTGCTTTACATCAACACCAGCGTCATTCTCGTTTCGCGCGATTTTACCATCCGTTAACCTGGATGAGAAAAATGTGGCGGTCAACCAATGGCAAAAGAAATCGGAGCAGTTCTCATTTGTGAAAGAAGACACCAATAATGACATTGAGTTTAACCGTGTGCTATGGCATGGACTCAAGGGGGACATTCCTTTCCCTGGTCCCACTCGCGCGGCGTTTGTGATCCCGATGGCTGGCGATGACGATGATAATTAGACGTGATAAATGCGGTCCAGGACATGGACGAAACTTTTTCCGATAGTATGCACTATCGCGCGATACTTCCCCTGAATGTGGACTTCACTCCTCACCTATCGCACACTGTGTACGTTCATGCAGGGAGCCATGGCTGTTTGACACCCCTCACAGATTGCCAAAAATTACACTCGCCGTTACCGGAACTAACGACGGAGCGGAGGGTCGTTAATCATATCATGATGTCGCAAGTGGTTTGGTGCACGTTTTGATAGCAGATACTTAATTAACAAAGACTACAATACAAAATTAACAAAGACCTCAATTCAAATTTTTATGAAATACATCTTTACAACCTTTGCTTGTGTACTCGCTCTTAACTGCGTTGCACAGCATCATTTCCACAAAAAAGATTCCCGTACATATAATTTTAGCCAAGTGGATCCTTCGACGATTGACAAGGAGGAACTTCGGAAAAAACTTGAAACTGCTAAAATCAAGTCGGGATACGATTCGCTCCAGGCACTCACCGAATATGTTCATATGACAGACGATAATCAATTTGCAACATTAGCGTTCGGTTACCAACACGCCTTTGGGTCACTCTCTAACTTGCAACGCGAGTTGGCTCCTCTTGGATTCAACAACATCAATGAAAATACCAGTAACTTTCTGATTTCACTTGATATGTATAAGAATCGTGTCATGGTATCGTTCATAGCGGCGCCAGGTTTCAGAAATCTGTCCACCAATGAAGACTTAGAACTTAGAATAAGAAGAAGTGCAATTCAAACCGGTATTGGATACGATCTGATTAAAAACAAACATATCGACCTCTTTCCACAGGTAACGATCGGCTTTCAGGATTTTCATCTTGACGTTACTCAAAAGGACGTCAATGTTAACACTATCCCCGACCTCGTGGATGAAATGGTTAACACTTCCATGAGGAAACGGACCTTTATATTTACGTACGGTGGCGAGTTCGATTACAAAATTTATACAGCCACGCGTGCCAGAATCATTCTTGGTGTTCGTTATGCACAGGTAGTTGAGGCCGGAGACGGCAAGTATAGGATCAACAAAGCCAGTTCAGACTTCAAGCTTGACGATACAATTGCAAAATCAACATTGTCATTTGTTGTGAAGATGATACCCGGCGCGCGTCGCTAATTTTTTAAAAATTCCGACTGGACAGAAAAGATCGGTTCATAAAGTTCTAAGAAGGCCGCAAGAGAAATACTTCCTTGCGGCTTTTGTTTTCCCGACGTCGTGACTTGTTACATATCTGCACGTTGGGCACGGGTGTGGGTGTGTTCACCGCGAAGACGCAATGGCGCAAAGGTTGCCCAAGGAGAATAATAACATTATCGGGGGAATATTTCCATAGTGCTTGCATTCGCGACGGGTTGCCGTTACCAAGCCAAACACGATACTTCGGGCGGAATAAACACTGCATCGAATTGTGGTTATCTCAGCGAAGGCCGCCTGAAAATTAGGCAAGACTTAGATTTGATATAGAGTGGGCCTTTGATAATTTATTGTTCGCTAGTACATTAGGTAAAGAAATATAGGCATGGCGCCTATACACACTCGTTTGTGCGTCATGCGTTTTGGACAGGGCGTAGCCATAGACGACGAGAGAATAAGAAATGGAACAAAAAAATGAAGGATAAAGAATTACAAGTTGTATGTTGTTTCTGCGGACAAGGATTGCCGTTTGACAAAGCGGTAGAAATCACCATTAGAATAGATAGAGAAGCTGATGAAGTACAGGCAGTCTACGCTCACCCTAAATGTATTGACAAAGCGTTGCATCAAAGTGTACCACGGGGATTTGAAATAGACTGAAAAACGCACAACAACAGGTAGTGAACATTGCGGGCAGCGTGCAAAATTTGTAGTTTAGCTTTTAAATAACCTTCGGTAATGGGATAGTTGGCATGCCTTCGTCATTTACCAAGCCCTCCTTATCCCGCAACGTCACATACCCAAGCGTTGTAGCTCATGCTCTGACGTCTCCCTGGACAATGGCGACTCCGACTTAAAATATTTGTTTTCAAGGACCTTTAAAATAAATGACAAAAAGTATTGACAAGACGAAACTTTTCAGATGGATAAATATAGGACTTGCTATTTGCTTTGGAGCATTTATCTATTTTGACTTGACATACTTGGGTTTTGCATTGTGCTTTACACCAATGGGAATTCTTTGCTTGACGGCAGTGTATTTTAACACGGAACCCTTGGGAATGGGAATTGGTGGATTTGACTTTGCTATGAGGCTGCTGTTTAAAGAATATTACAATAGATACTTTAATCTGACTTTAGGGGTAATTGAATTGATATTTGGTATTGGTTCTATTTTTAAATTAATCGAATGAACATTGGACACGACTGGCAATGATCAAATGAAAAAATATATCGTTTTAAAATTAATTGGATTAGCAATACTAGCTATGATAACTTTAGTTATCATTTCAATCCTTGAAGTTACAGTGTATTCTTATGTCGTAAATCCCGGACAAGAAGTTAGCGTTTATGAAGCACACGCTACATTTTCCGCACCATTTGTTTCTGGAATTTTCGGGTTTATTCTTTTCTTCCTCATTACAAGACATTGGAAGAAAAAGGAATTTCATAATTTACCCAGATTAATAATTCTTTTTCCACTCATTTATGTATTGTTGGACTTAGTGGTTTTATTGTTGGCGGGGACAGTTCAATGGTCAAGTTTTATTTTAACTTTTGTTCTGGCCAATGGAGCAAAATTTCTAGGTAGCTACTTAGGATTTAAATTAACTAAATGACAGCAGACTTGCGGGCAGTCACGCAGTTGGCCAGCGAACCAAGATGAGCAAACAACGACTGCTAACAATAAGCCATATGACATTTATGGAAGATACAATTCCCATTAAGATACAGAAATCATAACCCATCAACTTGTATGAAATACGTATTCCTGCTCCTTGTGCTCTCCAGCTCTTCGTTTGCTCAAACTAGACAAATGAAGATCTTTATTTCCGTAGACATGGAGGGCATTGGTGGCATTGGCACATCGGCCATGACAAGCACCGGCGGAAAAGATTATGAAACCGGCCGGAAACTGATGACCAACGAAGTGAATGCAGTTGTCAGCGCTATTCTTGAATCGGGGCCGGCTACTATCGTGGTTAACGATAGCCACGGCGATATGCAGAACCTGTTACATACGCAGCTAGACCCGCGGGTGGAATACATACAAAGTAACATCAAACCGTTGGGCATGGTGCAAGGTCTGGATGCCACTTTTGATGGCGTGATCTTTATCGGATATCACGCAATGGCCGGAACAGAGAATGGCTTTCTGGCACATACAGGCTCGAGCGTTGTAAAAGGACTTTGGCTGAATGGAGTGGAAGTTGGTGAGGGTGGATTGAACACTTACTTCGCGAACGCATTAGGTGTTCCCGTGATTCTCGCCAGTGGCGACCGGAGTTTTAGTGAGGAGATTAAAAAATTGACAACCACCCGCATCGTGATCACCAAAGAAGCCATTGGTGCCAGTTCTGCCAAATTGGTTCACCCGGATGTAGTGATCAAAGAATTGCAGGCGCAGACCAAAGCGGCCTTAAAAGAAATAAAGAAAGCGAAGCCTCTCACACAAGACCCAATTGAATTTAAGCTAAAAGTGGACGTGCCCACCCGGGCGGATGTCGCGATGAGTATTCCGGGCATGAAGCGTGTAGACGGTTATACGGTTTCGTATCAGGCAAAGAATATGGAAGAGGCCTACAAGCTGATACGTGTGATTTACAAGTATTTGGCGTGGTGAACGTTGAGTTAAAAAACATTATTGTAAAAAATTCTTTAAGCGCAAATATTCCTGGCCTTCAATCGTAACCTCTCTTCAACCTGTGAGTTCTCATTGATACACTAAACCAATGAGGTATGATCAAGAGCTATCTCCAAGTCGGCTGGCGCAATCTTCTCAATAATAAAGTCTATTCATTGATCAATGTCGGCGGCCTGGCGATGGGCATGACTACCGCCATGTTTATCGGTTTTTGGATCTATGACGAACTGTCGTTCAATAAGTATCATGCGAAC
>Ga0193738_1000379_pt1 | contig 24622 bp, 22 predicted proteins | sample L2a1metaG_FD_144927 | JGI IMG/M metagenome (GOLD analysis project Ga0193738, IMG submission 144927) | Soil microbial communities from a riparian zone of the East river system, Colorado, United States - L2a1 | ecosystem: Environmental > Terrestrial > Soil > Riparian zone | place: USA: East River... | reverse complement strand
TTCGTGCGAGCGTCGCACGCACGAAGCTGGCCGGCAGCGAGGTCGCCGGCCGGGCCACCGTCTTCGTGTTCCCGGACCTCAACACCGGCAACAACACTTACAAGGCGGTCCAGCGTTCGGCCGGGGCGGTCGCCATCGGACCGGTGCTGCAGGGACTGCGGAGACCGGTCAACGATCTGTCCCGGGGTGCGCTCGTCCGTGACATCGTCAACACGGTGGCGATCACCGCGCTCCAGGCGGCAGAGAACCACGATGGGTGACCGGTGGCGATGATCAGGCGGCCAGGCGCCTCAGCGCGACCCGAGCCGCAGCACGTCGTCGAGCTGTGCCATGGCAGTCTCCACCACCGGCGCGGGGAACAGGCCGATGCTATGGACGCCGGCCGCCTCGAGTGCCTCGATGTGGGCGACGGCGTCGTCGACGGTGCCGATCGGGCCGATCTCCTTCCACCACTCCGAAGGCATGGTCGCGAGTCCGCTCACGCCCTGCCGGCCGTAGCGCGCCATCAGGTCGTCAAAGAACGGCAGCACGCGGAGCCCCACGTTCGGGTCCTCGAGCAACGATGCCAGCCAGGGCGCCATCGTCTCGTAGGCGCCGGCCCGATCGTCGTCGACGCAGAGCACCGAGAACACGGCCACGTGGAAACCGTCGGGGTTGCCGCACTGCTCGAGCGCCCAGTGCACGTACGACGGGCTGGCCGGCTCGGCCAGCACGACACCGCCGGCCACCCTTCCCGCCATGGCCAGGGACTTCGGCCCGCGCACGCCCGCGAGCAGCGGTGGCGGATCTGTGGGGGGCTGGGCGAGTTGCACGTCGTCGAGGTGCACGTGCTGGCCGTGCACCGTCACGCGGTCACCGTCGAGGAGACGCCGGACGGCGACGAGCACCTCCTCGAGCGTGGAGACCGGCGAAGCAGGGCGGGCACCCATCTGTTGCATCCAGGACTGCACCCCGTGCCCGATGCCTGGCAGCACCCGACCCGGAGCGAGCCCGCACAACGTCGCGATCTCCATCGCCGTGACGGCCGGGTTGCGGGCGACTGCGGGCAGGATCCCGATGCCCACCCTCAGCCGCTCGGTCACCGCCAGCGCCGACGCGGCCAGACTCACGCCCGCGGTGTAGAAGCAGTCCTCGATGACCCAGAGTTGGTCGGCTCCGCCGCGCTCGAGGCGCCGAGCGAAGTCGGTGACGAGCGGCGGCGGGAAGGTCCGGTCGAAGCACATGCCGATCTCGGCGCGATTTGCAGGCACGGCGGCACCGTACCGTCGGCCGCCGACAGCGACTCAGGACGGGACGTTGCATGAGCCGCCATGTGCTGGTCCTCAACTGCGGCTCGTCGTCGATCAAGTACCAGCTCGTCGACGTCGCCGACGGTAGCGCCGCCTCCGGTGGGCTGATCGAACGCATCGGCGAGCAGGGCGGGCACCTTCATCACGACGGGCCGGACGGAGAACTCGACCGCGACGAGGCCATCGCGGACCACGAGGCCGGCCTGGCCGCGGTCCTGGCGGCCTTCGTGGAGACGGGAGCCTCGCTGACCGACTACGGCGTCGGCGCGGTCGGACACCGGGTCGTCCACGGCGGCGACCGGTTCGCCGAGCCGGTGCTGATCACCGACGAGGTCGTCGACACCATCGAGGCCGTGTCCGACCTCGCCCCCCTCCACAACCCGGCGAACCTCGCGGGCATCCGGGTGGCGCGCGCGGCGCTGCCCGACATCGCGCATGTCGCGGTGTTCGACACGGCATTCCACCAGACCCTGCCTCCGCACGCGTTCACTTATGCGGTGCCGGAGGTCTGGCGCACCGAGCACGGAGTGCGACGGTACGGCTTCCACGGCACGTCGGTGAAGTATGTCAGCCGGAAGGCGGCCGAGGTGCTCGGACGCGATGCCGGTGACTGCAATCTGGTCGTCCTGCACCTCGGCAACGGCGCCAGCGCCACCGCCGTCGCCGGCGGCTGCAGCGTGGACACATCCATGGGACTCACCCCGCTCGAGGGCCTGGTGATGGGCACCCGGAGCGGCGACATCGACCCGGCGGTTGTGGCGCACCTGATCCGCGTCGCGGGGCTGTCCGCCGAGGACGTCGACGACCAACTCAACCGACACAGCGGGCTTTCAGCCCTCGCCGGTGCGAACGACATGCGCGACGTGCACCGACGCGCAGATTCCGGCGACCAGGCCGCGCTGCTCGCGCTGGAGGTGTACTGCTACCGGGTCCGCAAGTACATCGGCGCCTACCACGCGGTCCTGGGCCGCCTCGACGCCCTCGTGTTCACGGCGGGGGTGGGTGAGAACGACCCCGACGTGCGGGCCCGCTCAGTGGCCGGTCTCGAACCGATGGGCATCCAGGTCGACCCTGCGCGGAACCATTCACCGAACGGTGACGCCCGGACCATCTCACCGGATGGCGCGGCCGTCGCCGTGCTCGTCGTCCCGACCAATGAGGAACTGGAGATCGCCCAGCAAGCGCTCATAGCCGCGGCGCAACCATGAAGCGCACCCTGCAGGACCTCAGTCCACTGAATCCGCGGGCACTACCCACTCGGTCGCTTGCCCGGTGACCTCGGCGATCCGGTCGTAGTCGCAGTCGTAGTGGACGACGGTGGCGCCGTGGACCTCGGCGCACGCGGCGATGATCAAGTCGGGTAGAGACACCCCGCGATGCTTGCCGACCTCGACCAGCTTGCGCTGCGTCGTCAGCGCGATGTCGATGACCTCGGGAGTGATGGGCAGGTCGGCAAAGCCGCCGTCAAGCATGTCGCGCAACCGTTGATGGTGCTGCTTCGACGTCGAGCTGCGCAGAACCTCGAGGTCGACCACACCGCACCGATACAGCACACGGTCAAGTCCGTACCGCTCGACCGCGTCGGCCACTACCTTTTCGGACAGTCGGTGCGGGACGGAGGTGTCGAAGAGATACCCGTTCAGCGCCACGCATCATCCCGCTCGGCGTCGAGCTGTTTCGGCGTCTTTCCGGTCGCTGCGATCAGCTCGCCCAGCCGACGCCGCGCCGCCTTGCCGGCGACCACACGCAGAGCAGCCTCCACGGTGGCACGCTTGGTCGTTGTACCCAGCTCTTCGGCCGCCGCGGACAACAGCGCATCGTTGATGTCGATCATCGTGCGCGCCATTGTGCCTCCTTGTATGTGCTAAGACGAATATCATGTTGGATACACCAGAATGCGGTGCGCGAGGTCGAGAGCGTACGGACGGCGCGTCGGTGTCCCCTACGAGCGCCCGTGCTCGGCCGTTCGGGCCGGATCTCGGCCCACCCGCTCGATGATCAGCGGGAGCAGTTCGGGCCGGGAGCCGGCTGGTGCGATCTCGTATGCGCCCTCCAGGGCCTGCAGGGCCCGCTCGAACCGGTCCGACTCGTCGGTGTGGAGGGTCAGCAACGGTTCGCCGGCCCGCACGAACGCTCCCGGCTTGGAGTGCATCACGACGCCTGCACCAGCCTGCACGGGATCCTCCTTGCGGCCCCTGCCGGCCCCCAACCGCCAGGCCGCGACCCCCACGCCGTACGCGTCCAGGCGGGTCAGCACGCCGTCGGCCGGAGCGAGCACCACGTGAGTCTCGGCCGCAATCGGCAGAGGCGAGTTCAGGTCGCCGCCCTGCGCGACGATCATCGCCCGCCACACGTCCATCGCCGATCCGTCGGTCAGCGCGTCGGCAGGATCCTTGCCGCCGTCCATCCCTGCGGCGGTCAGCATCTCGCGGGCGAGCTCCACGGTGAGCTCGACGACATCCGGCGGGCCGCCGCCGGCGAGGACCTCCACCGACTCGCGGACCTCGAGGGCGTTGCCGGCGGTGAGCCCCAGCGGGATATCCATCCCGGTCAGCAGCGCGACAGTGCGGACCCCGGCGTCGGTGCCGAGGTCGACCATCGTGCGGGCCAGTTCGCGGGCTGAGTCGACGTCCTTCATGAACGCACCCGAGCCCACCTTGACGTCGAGCACGAGGGCGCCCGTGCCCTCGGCGATCTTCTTGCTCATGATCGAGGACGCGATCAGTGGGATCGACTCGACGGTCCCCGTGACGTCGCGCAGCGCGTAGAGCTTCTTGTCGGCGGGGGCCAGATCGGCGCCGGCTGCGCAGACGACGGCGCCGACGGACCGCAGCTGGGACAGCATCTCCTCCGCCGACAGATCGGCACGCCAGCCGCGGATGGACTCCAGCTTGTCCAGCGTGCCGCCGGTGTGCCCGAGCCCGCGTCCGGACAGCTGCGGCACGGCCACGCCGCAGGCTGCGACCGTGGGCGCCAGTGGCAGCGTGATCTTGTCGCCCACGCCGCCGGTCGAGTGCTTGTCGGTGGTCGTGCGCCCGACCGCCGACCATTCCATGCGTGACCCGCTCGCGACCATGGCGGTGGTCCAGCGGGCGACCTCGCGGCGGGACATCCCGCGCAGCAGGATCGCCATCGCCAGCGCCGACATCTGTTCGTCGGCGACCGTCCCACGGGTGTACGCGTCGACCACCCAGTCGACCTGGTCGTCGGACAGCTCAGCCCCGTCGCGCTTGGTACGGATGACGTCAACGGCATCGAATCCCTCGGGCACGTCCTGATCCTCCCCGACGCGGTCGGCCACGGCCAACCTGTCAGCCCCGGGCGAACGCCGCTCGCGGCTACCCGACGTAGGGTGGCGCCTCGCCCCAGCCCCAGCGAGGTACCGGTGCGGACGCCGGCGGAGTGGCCCCGGGTTGCGAGTTCGACATCGCCAGCCGGGTGCCCCATTCGATGTAGGCGACGAATGCCGACCGGAACTCGGGATCGTCGGGCAAGCCGACGGCATCGGCCGCCTCGCAGATCAGGTGTACCCAGCGCAAGCGCTGCCGTTCGGTGATCGCCCGACCGAGGTGCCTGGCCAGCATGTGCGGGTACCCGCCGTGATCCGCCGTGTAGTCGGCCGGCCCGCCGAACACCTCGGCGAGCCACGTCGCGACGTGCTGCGGGTGGTCAGCCGGCATGCCCGCGAACACGGGCGAGAGGACGTCGTCGCCGCGCACGCGGCGGTAGAACTCCTCGGTCAGCCGGTCGAATGCCTCCCGCCCACCTGCCCACGCGTACACCGTGGGAACGTCCTCATCCATCCGCCACCTCCATGCGCCGGTCAGTCAGTTTCCGCCAGGCTGGACGGCCGGGACTGGTGCCTCCCAGTCGACGTGGTAGTCGTGGGTCTGCTTGAACGTCTTGCTGTCCGCGGTCATCTTCAGCACCGTCGGTAGCACGGCGTCGCGGAGAACTCTGGCGACCGGGCCGGCGGCCTTGCTGTTGTTGATACGTGCGGCCCACTTGATGATGCTCTCGACCCGGGGCCGGCGCGCCGCCTCGAAGGCGGCGAACGCCGCCGGTGGGCTGGGCAGGTCGCGTAGGCACCTGGCGAGCACGACGGCGTCCTCGATGGACAGCGAGGCACCCTGTCCGGACGTCGGGGACGGGGCGTGCGCGGCGTCCCCGATGACGATCATCCGCGCGCTATGCCAGGAGGGCAGGTGCGGGATGGTGTGGATTGGGCTCATCGACATGATCTCCGGAGTGGCCTCGATGAGCGGAACGGCAGGCCCGGCGTCCCCGGCGTAGAGCGCGAGCAGCCGGCGCCGCCATTCGTCGCCGCCGACGGCTTCGAGCTCGCCGCGGGCGGGTTCGTCGCGCCGAGGCAGGTTGGCGAACCACCACACCTCCCCGTCGGGGGCCAAGGCGTAGCCGAAGAACGCACGCTTGCCGAAGATCATCTCGTAGCTGCCCGGCTCGGAGTCCACCCGTACGCCGCGCGCGTAGCCGCCGGTGTTGATCAGCCCGGCGTAGGTCGGGGCGGGCGCGGCGGGGTCGATGATCCGCCGCACCGTGGAGTGGACGCCGTCGCAGCCGATCAGAACGTCACCGACGGCCTCACTGCCATCAGCAAACACCGCCCGTACCCGATCGCCGGCCTCCTCGGCCCCGACCAGGCGCTTGCCGTGCTCGATGCGAACGCCGCGGCTGGCGGCCTCGTCGTGCAGCACCCGGTAGAGGTCGGGGCGCTTGATGGTCTGGCTGGTCGTGCCGTCGGGCAGCGACTGGCCGGTGCGGCTCGCGCCGAGCCGCTTGCCGGTGCCGCTGCGCAGCGTGATCCCCGGGGTGGGGAACCCCACGGCGAGAGCGGGCTTGTCCGCGCCGAGGACGCGGAGTGCGTCGACGCCGTTGGACGCCAGGGTGAGGAACACTCCGATGCCGTCGGCGCCGGTGGGGTGGGCCTCGAAGACCACCGGGTCGATCCCGGCCTTCTGCAGGGCCATGGCCGCGGCAGGGCCGGCGATGCCGCCACCGACGACCAGGGCGGTTCGGGTACGGGTCATGACTGTTGCCTTTCGTTCGTAGCGGCGGGCTCGTCATGGAACGCGGCCCACGTCGGTCCCCAGCCGTTCTCGGGGTGGGTGATCTGTGCGATGAAGCGCTCGACGAAGTCGTACTCGGCCTCGAGGAGAGAGATCCGGTATTCCTCCTCGACCAGGAACAGAGGGTGTACGCCGTCGGCGACCGTGATGTCGATGTGTTCGCGGATCTCGGAGCGCTGCTCGGCGATCCGGCGGAGCCGCCGGTTCAGCAGGTCGACGACCTCGCTGGGCGGTAGCGCCGCGATCAGCGACAGCGCCGCCACGAAGTGCGGGTACTCGTGCTCCGGCTCCTCGACCAGCTCCCGCATCCAGTCGCGCAGCTCGACGCGGCCGGCGTCGGTCAGCGCGTACACGGTGCGCTCCGGGCGCTGGCCCTCGCGGGTGGTCTCCTGCTCGACGATCAACCCGGCCTTGACGAGTTGCTGGACCACCATGTAGAGCGAGCCGTGGTTGAACTTGATGCTGCGCGCGTCGCCGTTTCGCCGGAGCGTCCGGCCCAGCTCGTACGGGTGCATCGGCCCTCGGGTCAGATAGGACAGCGCAGCCAGCGCCAGCAGGTTGCCGACCTTCCGCTTCGTCGCCATGGCAGACCTCCGTTGCACTAGTCAACCCAAACTATACAGAACTGACTAGTCGAGGTCAACTAATGCGGGACATCACCGCGCGAAGTGGTCACGCGACTCCGGACGCACCAAGGCCCAGATGCCGAGCGCGGGCCCGAACACCTGTCCGGCGAACCAGGCCTCACCGTCGATGACCGCACGGACGACCCACAACAGGGCCAATGCGGAGAGCAGCACGATCGCCGCGACGTAGGCCCAGCGCTCGTGCCGACGCAGCCGCCATCCGACCAGCACGAAAGCCGCGCCCGCGGCCATCACCCCCACGCTGGCCAGCGCCCGACCGGTAGAGGCGTCCGAGACGCCGATGGTTCCAACGGCCACCGCCAACACGCCCACGACGATCATGGCCAGCGCGACGTAACCGACCGCCCGCGGGAGAGGGCCGCGCACCCCGTTTGGCTGGTGATGGGCAGCGCTCATGCCCGCAGGTCTGCCGGCCCGAAGGCCTGCGGTAGCACCTCGCTCATGGTCAGCACGCCCTGCGGGGTGTCGACCAGCAGGGCGGGGCCCCCGCTTTCCGAGAGCACCTGGCGGCAGCGACCGCACGGCATGAGCCGCTGGCCCTTCCCGCCGACGCAGGTGACGGCGACCAGACGTCCCCCGCCGGTGGCATGCAGGGAGGACACAAGCCCGCACTCGGCGCACAGCGTGACCCCGTAGGCGGCGTTCTCGACGTTGCAGCCGACGACCACCCGGCCGTCGTCGACGAGGGCAGCGGCGCCGACCGGAAACCCCGAGTACGGCGCGTACGCGCGCAGCATCACCTCGTGGGCGCGAGCGCGGAGAGCCTCCCAGTCGACGGCTGGACCCCGATCACCCACGGCAGGTCAGCCCTTGATGCAGGGCTGGCCGTCGGCTGCGGACGCCCGCACCCGGCCGACCAGGCCGGCGACAGCGAAGATCGTCGCCAGGTACGGGGCCATCAGCATGAACTGGCTCGGGATCGGCGTTCCGATGATGCCCAGAATGCTCTGCAGGTTGTTGGCGAACCCGAACAGCAGCGCCGCGAACAGGGCACCGATCGGTGACCAGCGCCCGAAGATCATCGCCGCCAGTGCGATGAAACCCTGGCCGGCCGTCATCTCGCGGCCGAAAGCACCGACCGAGCTGATCACGGGAAAGATCGGCGGATCGAAGGCGCTGGGCAGCAGATCCGCCAACCGGACCGCGCCCGCTGGGGTGTCGACGAGCAGCTCGGGCCCGCCGTTCTCCCACAGCAGCTGGCGGCACCGTCCGCAAGGCATCAGCCGCTGCCCGGCGCCGCCGACACAGGTGATGGCAACCAGCCGCCCGCCACCACTAGCGTGCAGTGAGGCCACCAGCCCGCACTCGGCGCACAGCCCCACGCCGTACGCGGCGTTCTCCACGTTGCACCCGACGACCACCCGGCCGTCGTCGACCAGCCCGGCCGCACCGACCGGGAAGTCGGAGTACGGCGCGTAGGCCGAGGCCATGACCTTGGTAGCCAAGCTCTGCAGAGGTTCCCAGTCGACCGCCGTCATCCGGCGGTCCCGCGTCTGTATATCTGGCCGTCAGCCGCGGGCATTCGCAGCCGCTGCGACGCGAACGCCAGCACGAACAGGGTCGTCACGTAGGGCGCCATCCGGGTGAAGTCACCGGAGACGGCGTCGATCGAGTAGTAGAGCGCCGCCGCTCCGAGAGCGATGACTGCCGAGACGCCAGCAGACACATGGCGCAGCCGCCGCCACTGCCAGATCGCGACGATCACCAGCAGCGCGGCGACGAGAAGCAGCAAGGCGTGCACCGACTCGCCACCACGGCGCAGCCCGAGCGTCTCCGTATAGCCGAAGAGGCCCGAGCCGGCCAGCAGCCCGCCGGGTCGCCAGTTGCCGAAGATCATCGCGGCCAGGCCGATGTAGCCGCGGCCGCCCGTCTGGCCGTCGCGGTAGTTGCTCGACGCGACCAGGGCAAGGAATCCGCCGCCCAGTCCGGCGAGACCTCCGGACACGAGCACGGCGATGAACTTGTAGCGGTAGACGTTGACGCCGAGCGTCTCTGCAGCCGCCGGGCTCTCACCACACGAGCGCAGCCGCAGGCCGAACGCGGTCCGCCAGAGCACGAAGTAGGTGAGGACGAATAGCAGCAGTGCGAGCAGCACCAGCAGCGACAGTTCCGTTACCAGCGCCCGCAGGCCCGCGGCCAACTCGGACACGAAGAAAATGCCGCTGCCCTCGATGTCGCCCAAGGCGTCGGAGAGCGGCCCGATAGTGATGGAATTGACGTCGCCCAGCGTGGGAGACTGAGTCTGGCCGCCGCCGGGGAGCCCGGTGAACGTCAGCGCCGCAAGATACTGCGTCGCTCCGAGCGCGATGATGTTGATCGCGACACCGGAGATGATGTGATCGACGCCGAAGAGCACCGTCGCGACCGCGTGGATCAGGCCGCCGATCGCCCCCATGGCGATCGCGCCCAGCACTCCTGCCCACGGACCGTAGTGGAAGCCGAGGTACCCGGCCCCAAAGGTGCCGAGAATCATCATGCCCTCGAGGCCGATGTTGACGACGCCGGATCGCTCGGACCACAACCCGCCCAGGCCGGCCAGGGCGATCGGCACCGTGGCGATGATCGTCGCCCGTATGGTGCCGGAGGAGGCCAGGTCGTCGGCCCCTGTCACCAGCTGCAGTACGGAGAGCAGGAACAGCGCGGCCGCAAGGCCGATCAGGATCCACCAGGGTGAGATCCGGCCCTTCGGCCGGATGGCGGCCAGCCGGTCCTTGGCCGAGGCGAGGGTGCTCATGCCGACACCTCCGCCCTGTCGCGGGCCGCGCGCTCCAGGGCCTGCGCGACCTGGCGTTGCTCTATCCGCACGCCGATGCGGCGTACGACCTCATAGGCGATGACGACGGTCAGCACGATGATGCCCTGGGTGATCTTGACGATGTCGGGTGCGACACCGACGAGGATCTGCAGCGGGTTGGACTGCTCGTCGAGGAAGGCGAACAGCAGCGCACCAAGTGCGATGCCGATCGGGTGGTTGCGCCCCAGCAGCGCGATCGCGATACCGGCGAAACCCAGACCGGACTGGAACGTCGAGCCGTAGGAGTAGGCAGCGCCGAACAGGATCGGCAACCCGACCAGTCCGGCGAGCCCACCCGAGATCAGCATCGTGTAGATGATCATCCGCTTGGTGTTGATGCCGCTGGCGGTCGCAGCCGTCTCCGACCGACCGGTCGCTCGAAGGTCGAAGCCGAACCTCGTGCGGTTGAGCATCACCCAGTAGCCGATGCCCAGCAGGATCGCGATGAATACGAAGCCGTAGACAGTGGTGCCCGCCTGGTCCGACAGTGAGAAGGCGGGAATGCGGCTGCCCTCCGGGATCTCCTTGGTGGCGATGATGTTGCTGCCCTGCTCTTGAACGGCCGCCTTGCGCAGCAGGTAGGCCACCAGGTAGGTGGAGATCGCGTTCAGCATGATCGTCGAGATGACCTCGCTGACACCTCGGCTGGCACGCAACACGCCGGCGATTCCCGCCCATGCCGCCCCCACGAGAATCGCGGCGACGATGGCCAACAACGTGTTCAGGTAGCCGGGCAGCCACGCCTCGCCAGCCACGAATGCCGCGGTGAATGCGGCGATGCGGTACTGCCCGTCGACACCGATGTTGAACAGGTTCATTCGGAAGCCAACCGCGACAGCGAGTCCTGAGATGTAGAGCACGGTGGCGCTGTTGATGATGTTGGCGATGTTGCGCGTCGCGGGGACCGAGAGGATCGTCGACCAGACCTCGCCGACCGGGTCGCCCGCGATCAGCAGCACCAGGCTGGTGATGAGAAACGCAGCTGCTAGCGCCAGCACCGGGGCGGCGATACCGAGCGCGATGCGGGTCAAGCGCGGTGTCATGCCGTCCCACCTGCTCCGGTCATGGCCGAGCCCAGCTGCTCCGGCGTCACCTCACCCGGGTCGAACTCACCCACGAGCTTGCCCCGCAGGATCACCTCGATCCGGTCGGACAGGCCGATCAGCTCGTCGAGGTCGGCCGAGATCAGCAACACTGCCAGGCCCTCACGGCGGGCCCGTTTGATCTGGTCCCAGATCGCTGCCTGCGCGCCGACGTCGACCCCTCGGGTCGGATGCGCAGCGATCAGCAGGATCGGTTCGCCGCTCATCTCGCGCCCGACGATCAGCTTCTGCTGGTTGCCACCGGACAACGCGCGGGCGAGTACGTCGGGGCCGGGCGTGCGCACGTCGTACTCCTTGATGATCCGCTGGGTGTCGGCGCGCGCAGCTCCCTTGTCGATGAAGATGCCATTGACGTTGGGCTCTCGGGTCTGGTGTCCCAGCACCCGGTTCTCCCACAGCGGCGCATCAAGCAGCAGACCGTGACGCTGCCGGTCCTCGGGGATGTATCCGATGCCCGCCTCGCGGCGCACCCGGGTCGAAAGCGTCGACAGGTCGCGGTCGACCAGGGTGACTTTGCCGGTGGCTGCCGGGCGCATTCCCATGATGGCTTCGACGAGCTCGGCCTGGCCATTGCCCTCGACGCCGGCGATGCCCAGCACCTCACCACGGTGGATCACGAAGGAGATGTCGTCCAGGAGCGGGCGGGCACCGTCGGACGGCAGGGTGAGGTTCTCAACCGTGATCAGTACCTGGTCGGTGACAGTGGAGGTCTCCGTGCTGGGCGACGGCAGTTCCGAGCCGACCATCAGCTCGGCAAGCTGTCGGGCGGTCACGGAGCCGGGGTCAACGGTGGCCACGGTCGTGCCGCGCCGAATCACAGTGACCACGTCGGCGACCGACAGCACCTCGTCGAGCTTGTGCGAGATGAAGATGACGGTGAGGCCCTCGGACTTCAGCTCGCGCAGGTTGTCGAACAGCTCCTCGACCTCCTGCGGCACGAGTACAGCGGTCGGCTCGTCGAGGATCACGATCTGGGCGCCCCGGTAGAGCACCTTGAGGATCTCGACTCGCTGGCGCGCACCGACACCGAGCTTCTCGACCAGGACATCGGGTTCGATGTTGAGGCCGTAGGCGTTGGAGATCTTCAGGATCTCGGCGCGCGCCTCGGTGCCGATGCCGTGCAGCCGCTCCGCACCGAGGGTGACGTTTTCGAGCACGGTGAGGTTGTCGGCGAGCATGAAATGCTGGAAGACCATCCCGACTCCGGCCTGGATGGCCTCCGCGGGCGACCCGAGCACGACCTGGGTGCCGTTGATCTCGATCGTGCCGGAGTCGGGCTTCTGCACGCCGTACAAGATCTTCATCAGCGTCGATTTGCCGGCGCCGTTCTCCCCCACGATCGCGTGGATGCTGCCGCGCGCGACATCGACGTTGACGTCGTCATTGGCGATGACGCCGGGGAACCGCTTCCCGATGCCGTGCAGCCGAACGGCCATCCGGTCAGCGCTGGTGGCGGGCTGCACCGGAGTCGACACGACGTGGTACTCCTTGGACTCGTGCCCCGAGTGGCGAAGGTGCGAGTGTTCGAGGGAACATGAAGGACCCGTGGCCAAACCCTACCGCGCTCGCCCACGGGCCCACATGACGAAGATCAGGACGTCGGGACGGTGATCTCCCCGTCGATGATCTGTTGCTTGTACTCGTCGAGGTCCCCGGTGATGTCGTCGATGAACCCACCACTTGTGGAATAGCCGACGCCGTCGACCGACAGGTCGTAGCGGGTCACACCGGCCGGGAAGTTGCCGTCGTTGACCTCGGTGAGGTACTCGAAGACGGCGACATTCACGTTCTTCAGCATCGACGTCATGATCACGTCCCGCACCGACGCGTCGGCAATGTTGTACTGGTCGGAGTCAACACCAATGGCCCTCATACCCGCCGCGGACGCTGCCTCGAACAGGCCACCGCCGGAGCCACCTGCCGCGTGGTAGACAATGTCGGCGCCGGCGTCGAACATGCCCTCCGCTGCCGTCTTGCCCTTCGCCGGGTCGTTGAAGCCCGAGAAGTCCGGTGGCTGTGTCAGGTAGACCATGTCGACCGTGATGTCAGGGTTGACCGCCTCGACACCCGCGATGAAGCCGGCTTCGAACTTCTTGATCAGCGGAACCTCGACGCCACCGATGAATCCGAGGTGATCTGTCTCGGTCTTCAGCGCCGCTGCGGCACCGACGAGGAATGAACCCTGCTCCTCCGCGAACACCAGGTTGGCGATGTTGTCGGCCGCGGCCAACTCGTCGTCGATGATCGCGAAGTGCAATTCGGGGTACTCGGCCGCGACCTTGGCCACCGACGGCGAGTAGGCGAAGCCCACCGCGATGATCGGGTCGAAGCCGGCGTCAGCGAAGGTGCGCAGGCGCTCCTCGCGTGCGGATTCCGGCTCGCCGTCGGCGGCCTCCGATTCCTGGCTCTCCATGCCGTACTCGTCGACAGCCTGATCCATGCCCGCGGCCGCCGAGTCGTTGAACGACTGGTCGCCGCGGCCACCGACGTCGTACGCCATGCCGACCCTGATGTCGGACTCCGCGGTGGGTTCGCCGGTGCTGCCGGCGGTGTCGTCGCCATTTCCGTCGCCATTTCCGCCGCAGGCGGCCAGTGCGAGGACGGGCACTGTTAGCAATGCTGCCATCTTGGTCATTCGACGCAAGATAGACCTCCTTGGTCATAAAGCGCCGATTCCGGACGCTATTTCGCGCGACAGCCTAGCCGTCGCAATCACGAGGGAACTACGGAACGCAAGCACGATGCGCGGTTGTTATCGATCCTTGACGTGTGGGCGATCGTCGTGGTGTTCCCGGCCTGGACACCGGCGAGCTGCTCGATCCGTGCGGCGAGCCAGGCTGCCGCAGTCGAGATGGGCAGGCCGCTTGCTCGGTAATCCGCGAATCTCGCGTGCCAAGCTCCAGCCCGCAACCACTGATCCGTCCCGAGCGGATACTCCACACCGCCCAGGGATGTGCGACCCACGTGACCTCTGGTGGCGCCTGTATGGGACCTTAGGCTGGAGCAGTCAGGTGACGGTCGTGAATGTCGTGAATGGGCGATTCGGTGCTGTAGGGGTCTTGAGCAGGTTGGTGAGGTACTGGTGGAATCGGGCGGCGTCGGCGCGCTCGATGACGCGGGCGTTGGGGTTGAGGCCGTGGACACCCCAGGACATCGCGGCATAACCGCGAGTCAGGGTCGACTCAGCCTCGATAGCGACGTGGTAGTCCGAAGCCTGCAGCACGAGCTCGGCGTGAAGCAGCACCGCGACCGACAGGGAATCAGGGTGGGTCGTGCCTGGGATGCCGACGGCTTCGTCGAAGGCGAGGGTCGGCCCACAGACCTGGATGAAGAATTGGGACAGGGGCGTGCCGATCCGCCCGATCCCGGCGAGCTGCTCGCGGCTGAAGACGGCATCGTTGAGTGTGAGCGGGGCCCAGGGGACGACAGTGATGTCGAAGCCGGACTCGAAAACGATCCTGGCGGCATGCGGGTCGGCGTAAAGGTTGAACTCTGCGGCGGCGGTGATGTTGCCGCGGCCGTTGTTGGAGCCGCCCATGACGACCAGCTGATTGACGTTGCGGACGAACGACGGATCCTTGACGGCTGCCATCGCGATGTTGGTCAGCGGGCCGATGGCCACCACCGATATCTCGCCGGGGGCCTCGGCGGTGAGGCGAATCAGCGCGTCAACGGCGTGCTCCGCCTCGGTGGTGGTGCCATCGAAGTCCATGGTGAGTCCGCCGGAGCCATCGCCGTGTACGTTCTCGGCCGACACCCATGGCACAACGAGGGGCCGGCGGCAGCCAAGGTGGATCGGCACCTCGCCGAGTCGGCCCACCGCGTTCAGGGTGAGGTGCGCGTTGCGTATCTGCTGGTCGAAGCCGACGTTCCCCGCGACCATTGTGATCGCGCGCAAGTCGGCCTCGGGGTCGACCAGGCCGGCGATGATCGCAATGCAGTCGTCCTGAGCGGTGTCTGTGTCGAGGATGAAGGGGACAGGCACGAGGCGCTCCTCGAGGTTGGCCAGCGGCGAGTCAGGAGGGACGTGATGCGTAACCCGTCGCGGAGGATCCACACGTCGGCATACTCGAAACGCGAGCGGGCGACGGAACGGGACGGAGCAGCTTCGGTCCCATGGCTTCAGTAGCTCTTGGTGCGCTCGTCGGTCGTGCCGGTGACGACCGCGATGCCCGCGCTGGTGCCGACCTTGGCCGCACCAGCAGCGAGCAGCGCCACGATTTGCTCGCGGCTCGTGATCCCGCCGGACGCCTTGACGAGCACGCCTCTCGGCGCGCGTTCGACGAGGTAGCGGATGCTATCGGGGTTCGCGATTTCAATGGCGCCGCTACTGGCGTTCTTGAGATAGGCCGCGCCCGCCTCACAGGAGAGTTCGATCGCGGCGGCCCTTTCGGCTTCGTTGAGCAGCGGCAGCTCGAGCATGACCTTGATCGGCACACCGGCTGCCCGCACCACGCCAGCGATGTCCTCCCGGAACCCGTCGTAATCGCCGCTCTTGAGCCACCCGACCTGCACGCCCATGTCGATCTCGCGTGCCCCGAGCTGCACGAGCTCGGCGGCCTCGGCCGCTTTGCCGGCGCTCGTCATGACGCCGACCATCGGGAAGTCCAGCGCCGAGGCCACGGTGATGCCGGTGCCGGCGAGCATCTCGGCGGTCAGGGTCACCCAGGAGCCGGCGACCATGGCGGCGTCGAAGCCATGGTCAAAGCACTGCTGGGCATGCGCGACGGCCTGGTCTCGGGTGGTACCGACGCCGATGAGGGTGTGCTGGATGTACGGCGCAAGGTCGCTTGGCGCGAGCGAGGTGAAGTCGGTCACGGGTGTCCTTATCGTGGTGCTGCATGCCGGCTGGCCGTGGAGAGTTCAGCCGGTACGCAGTCCCGGATCGAGGTCGGCGCGTCCCAGGTCTTCCCGGCGGGGCAGCGCAGGGATGACCTCGTGGCGGGCGACGACGTGGGCGCCGACCTGCGATGCGAAGCGCGCCGCATCGTCGACCGAGCGCCCAGCGGCCAGCTCGACGCCGACGGCGGCGGTGAAGGCGTCGCCCGCGCCGGTGGTGTCGACCGCGGCGTGGGACGGGATGGGCGGGACGTTGGTGACACCCCTGTCGTCGCAGATCAGGGCGCCCTCGGCGCCTCGAGTCAGGATGACGGTGGCGCCGCTGCGCTGGTGAAGCCGCATAGCCAGGGTGTCAGCACCCTCCACACCATCGGGCTCGAGTCCGAGCAGGATCGCGGCCTCGGTGCGGTTGGGCGTGAGCACATCGACGTCCTTCCAGCACGGGTCCGGAAAGGGTTGTGCGGGAGCGGGATTGAGCAGGGTGACCGTGCCTACCTCGTGGGCCACGCGCAGCGCAGCGATGGCCGCATCGAGAGGGATCTCGAGCGAGACGATGACGATATCGGCTTCGGCCAACTGTGGGGAGAACGCCTCGACATGCTCCGGTCGGAGGTGTTCGAGGGCGCCGGTCGCTATGGCGATGCGGTTTTCGCCACTAGGTTCAACCAGGATCAAGCCGACCATGGTCGAGGCGGGTGCGGTCACAGTGGCCGAGGCGTCCACGCCCTCTGTCCTCCAGAGCTCCCGAGCGGCGTGACCCATGACATCGTCGCCCACAGCGGTCAGGAACGCGACGTCGGCGCCGAGCCGCCGCGCGGCCACCGCCTGGTTCGAACCCTTGCCGCCGTGGCCCGATACGAACTCGCCGCCGAGCAGGGTCTCGCCGGCAACGGGGAGTCGCGGAACTCGCATGGTCATGCCAATCCCGTAACTGCCAACTACCGCGATCCGCATCAGTGCCCACCAAAGTACCGGCAACCACGACAAGAGTTCGGATTTGGTCCTATGTGTGACCGGAGCCGATGCGTGACGTGGCGGCTGCCGGAGCCGACCGGCAGGGCTCGCGCGCCGGGGCAGTGCAGCGCAACGCACCCGCCGTCAGAACGCGGCTGGTGGCTCGTACGTCCCCCAGACCTGGCGTAATGCATTGCACACCTCGCCGACCGTTGCCCGGGCCGCCAGGGCCTCCTTCATCGGGTACAGCACGTTGTCGTTACCAGAGGCCGCGCCCCGCAACGCGTCGAGCGTCCGCTTCACATCGTCCGCATTCCGTGCGGCTCGCAGAGATTTCAGCCGTCGCGCCTGGTTGTCCTCGAGGGCCGGGTCGACGCGGAGCGGCTCGTACGGCTCCTCGTCATCGGTCGTGAACTGGTTCAGCCCGACCACGGTGCGTTCCCCGGAGTCGATCTCCCGGGCGATCGCGTACGCGGAGCGCTCGATCTCGTTCTTCTGGAATCCGCGCTCGATCGCGTGGACCGCGCCGCCGAGGTCTTCGACCTGACCCATGAGATCCAGCGCGGCCGCCTCCAGGTCGTCGGTCAACGACTCGACGACGTACGAGCCGGCAAACGGGTCGACCGTACGCGTCACGTCGGTCTCGTACGCAAGGACCTGCTGGGTCCGCACTGCCAGCCGCGCCGCCTTCTCGCTGGGGAGCGCGATCGCCTCGTCGTATGAGTTCGTGTGCAACGACTGGGTACCGCCGAGGACCGCGGCCAGCCCCTGCACCGCCACCCGGACCAAGTTGACCTCGGGTTGCTGCGCAGTCAGCTGGACGCCCGCGGTCTGGGTGTGGCACCGAAGCATCTGCGAGCGGGGGTCCGTTGCGCCGAACTCGTCGCGCATGACCCGCGACCAGATCCGACGCGCCGCGCGGAACTTCGCCACCTCCTCCAGCAGCGTCGTCCGGGAGACGAAGAAGAAGGACAGCCGGGGGGCGAACTCGTCGACGCCGAGCCCGGCCGACAGCGCGGCCCGGACGTACTCGCGGGCGTTGGCGAGGGTGAACGCCACCTCCTGCACCGGGGTCGCGCCGGCTTCGGCCATGTGGTAGCCCGAGATCGAGATGGTGTTCCACCGCGGCATCTCGCGCCGGCAGTAGGCGAAGAGATCGCTGATCAGGCGCAGCGACTCCATCGGCGGGTAGATGTAGGTGCCGCGGGCGATGTACTCCTTGAGCACGTCGTTCTGGGTCGTGCCGGTGAGCTTGTCGCCGGGTACTCCGTGCTCCTCGCCGACGAGTTGGTAGAGCAGGAGCAGCAGCGCGGCCGGGGCGTTGATCGTCATCGAGGTCGAGACCTGATCCAGCGGGATGCCGTCGAACAGGGTGCGCATGTCCTCCAGCGAGTCGATCGCGACGCCCACCTTGCCGACCTCGCCATGGGCGACCGGGGCGTCGGAGTCGTAGCCCATCTGGGTGGGCAGATCGAAGGCGACCGACAGCCCGCCGGTGCCGGCCGCCACGAGCTGGTGGTAGCGCCGGTTCGACTCCGTCGCCGTACCGAAGCCCGCGTACTGGCGCATCGTCCATGGCCGGCCGGTGTACATGGTCGGGTAGACACCACGCGTGAACGGGTATTCGCCCGGCCGGCCGAGGCGCTCCCCGGGATCCCACCCCGACAGCGCCTCAGGCCCGTAAACCGGCTCGAAGGGCAGGCCGGACTCGGTGTGAGCACTGTCAGCGTCCATGCCGCACACGGTAGTGAGCCATCAGGGCCCGAGCCGCGTGACGTCGGCCACCCACCGGGCTCAAACGAGCTGGTGGACCGTGGTCTGGCCGTCGGCGCGCACGACGACGAAACGCTCGCCCCTGGTGACGCTGCCCTTGACCGGGAACCAGTGACCCCCCCGCTCGAGTGGCCCGCTGTGGAGCAGCTGCTCGTGGGCCCGATACAGGGCGTCGAGGCGGTGGTAGACGACGGTGACGTCGGCCCGCCGTCGCAGCGAGACGGCGACCGTGCGGTCGGCCACCTCGACGCCGGCGGCGGCGACGATCCGGGACTCGATACCGGGCGAGGTCAGCGCCTCCTGAACCTGGGCCACCAGCAATGGCGTGATCGGTGCGAGCCCGTCGACGACGCGGAGGGCGGGGTTCTTCGCCCGGAGCGCGGCGACCAGCGACTCCCGGCGCGCACCCGTGAGCGCCCGGCCCAGCGCGAGCACGTCGACCGTGCTGCCGTCGACGTGGGTGCGGACGCGGTCGACGTCGGTTTCCTCACGGACCTGGAGGCCCTCGTTGCGAAGCGCGTCGGCGAGTTGGTCCAGGACACGTGCCCGCTTGCCCACCAGCAGTACGCGACCAGTCGTCGCCACCGCACCTCTTCTCGTCGCGTCGGACCGGCGATAGGGACCACGATCTTGGTGCCACTGTCCCGGCAGCCGTAACCAGCGTCTCGGATGCTGAGACGCAAGGATCTGGGCCGATCCGTGTACCGACGCCTCAACCGGCGCGCCCACAACGGCGATCTATTGGTCTGCCCAGTAGGCCGCCAGGCCGACCATCGACCACTCCCGCTCAGGGTCCGCTCGATACAGCGGGTTCATCGCGAAGACCGTCGCCCGCGCTGTGCCGGCCGTCGTGATCCCGTGGGCGATGACGGCGGACCCGGGTGCGGTGGACTGTTCGTCGATGAGCCACAAGCCAGACCCGAGGATCTGCTCGCGACCTGTCGGGAACCGGCCGTCGACGCTCATCGTCGCCGGGACGGACGTGAACCAGGTGGGCGGGTCCATGATCGCCGTGTCTCGGGCGGGGCTCGCCCCCGTGATCGGGCTACCGGCGCCACCGACGTTGTCCCAGTAGACGATGCCGCTGATTCCGGTGTTGGCGGGACCCGCCGTGGTGGCCGCGAGGCCGGACACGAGGCCACCGTTGGTCAGGAAGTTGGCACCGTTCGCCCCAGCCCCGATGTAGCCGCCGCCGCCCGCGAAGAAGGACGTCAGGCGTGCCCGGGCCGTGGCCAGGTTGGCGGCGGTCGGCCAGTTGCCCGTGTTCCAGATGACGTCGAAGCCGGGGAGCGGGTCGGTGGCTGCGGAGTTGAGCGCTGCCGTCGACATGAACTCAGGTTTGAAGCCCAGGTTCTGCAGCGACCACACGTCCTGGTTGAGGGCGCCGGTCAGCACCAGGATCCGCGGCATGCGGTCGATCGGATCGGTCGGCGGAGCCGACGGACCCACGCGGTGGAACCACACGTCGTTGGCCCGACCGATCGAGGCGAGGCGGACCTTCGTGGCCGAATCGGCGGCGAAGATCGCGCTCCCGGTCGGCAGCGTGGCGCCGCCTGCTGAGGCGAACGGCGCCAGCGCCAGCTCGGCGGTGAGCCCCTCGTCCATGAGTGCGTTGAGTGTGCGCACCGCCGTCGGCGAGTCGATCTTCAGGGCGTAGCCGGTGGCCGTCCCCGGCTCGACGCCGCCGAGCAGGTGGCTGGCCTTGAGGATCCGGTTGGTCTTCGGCGTGAACGTCGTGTCCGGCGGCACCCGAACCACATCGGCGCCCCAGAGGTAGCCGTGGCTCCACGCCGCCGGAGGCGCGTACAGGATGCTGATGTCCTCCGAGATGTCTGCGCCGATGCCCAGGGCGGTGTCGGCGAGCCCGCGGTGGGCCTGGTTCATGAAGACCACGTACGAGCCGGCCGGGTACGTCACACCGTCGAAGGTGTATGCCTGCTTGAGCTCCTCGACGAGGATGCCGTTGGAGACCAGCCAGTCGACCAGTCGATTCGCCTCGGGCTCACTGCGCTGCCCGCTGCCCATCGGGACGATGTAGGCGGTGGGGAATTCCTCCATCCAGTTGTTGTCGACGTCGAACGGCGGCTCGCAGCACTCGGGCCGAGGTTCGTTCGCGACCCCGCGGCGGTAGCGCTCGACTTCGTCGTACAGCAACTCGTTCCGGTTCTCGAGGTCGAAGAGCAGGCTCGACCACACGACGCTCTCCTGGATGACCCGGGATCCCAGCCGTCCGTATGCGAACGGTGTCGTGCCTGGGAGCGCACAGTCGTCGTCGGTCTGGTTGCACATCTCTACCGTCGACCCGTTCAGTCCGACGTGCTGGGCGTACATCGGCGTGTAGAACGGGCCCCAGTCGTCCCACCCCTCCGCCGTGGCCGGGCCGGGCGGCTGACCGTCCGGGCAGATGCCGCTGGAGGGAGCGGGGTTCCCGTCGGAGCACCAGTCGTTGACCGGCCGGGTGACGTCGAAGTTGAGCGCCGCCAGGGCGGCCTCGTTCGCGTCGATACGCGGCTGGTTCCACTTGAGCCACAGGTCGTAGTCGATGCTCGGGTTGTGCGGCTTCGTCGTTGCTTCGATGAGCGTCGGCGTCACGTAGCCGTGCAGGTCGAGGACCTCGGGCGGCAGCCATTTCTGCATCAACGCCACCGAGGCCTGGGTCTCCGGCTGCGACTGCGTCATGAAGTCGCGGTTGAGGTCGAACCCGTTGCCGTTGGCTCGGGTACCGGCGACCCTGCCGTCCGGGTTCTGGATCACGTTGAACAGCAGAACCGTGTGGTCCAGGACGGCGTCGACCTCGGGGTCCGCCCCGTACGGCGTCGTGGCGAGCTTGTCGAGCGTCTCGAAGACCGCGTCCACGCCCTCGTACTCGTTGCCGTGAATGCCGGCCTGGATGTACAGCGGGACCTTCACGTCGTCGCCGTACGACTCGAGCAGCTGCTGACCATGCGCCGGGTCGGTCAGGGCGACCTTCCGCACCTGCTCCCAGGCCTGGAAGTCCTTCCTCTGCTGCACGGTGTCCAGCGCGTTGACGGTGACGAGGAAGAGGTCACGTCCCCGCGCCGACTGGCCCATGACCTCGAGGCTCATCCGTCCCTGGCTCGACGCCACGATGTCCTCGAGCGTGCACTGGATCGCGTAGTAGGGGATGTGCGGGAAGCTGCCGGGCGGATCGCCCGGGTCGGTGCCGTCGGGCAGGTTCTCCGCCGCGTCCGGCACCGGGTCGCCGCACCACGGCGGAACCACGTCCGCCTGGGCGGGCGACACCACCAGGGCCGAGATCATCGCGGACAAGAAGGCGACCAGTACCGTCGCGAGCCTGCGTGCCATCGACTATCACCCCTCGCGCCAGACGACTCGGGGGTCGTCGTGACTCGCGCTGCCCGGCTCGGTCACGCCGCCCGCTTGCTTCGTACCGTGCTGATCACCGCGTGTCAATGCGCCTGACCCGACGCTGTCAGAGCCGCGTGCGCTTGTGAGGGACTCGCCCACGGTTGGTGTCGTCGGCCGGTAAACCTTGCGGGCGGTGGCGCGTCTTCATGGTGTGTCGGTCCACCGACACCGGTGAAGAGGGGGAACCACGATGAGACGACACCGCGTTCGGATGCTCGTGCTCGGTACCGCCGCACTTCTCGCGGGTGCGTTGGCCCTGGGGGGATGTGCACAACCTGACACGCCCGATGCCGACCAGCCGGCCGGTGACGGCGTGGCTGATCCGGCAACCTCGGCGGCGACGCCTGCCGGTGACGCCGAGCCGACCCAGGTGATGGCCGCACCGCCGGCGGACGAGCCGACGGCCCCGGAGGCGACGCACCGGGTGACCTATGACTGGGCCGTGCCCTCGGACCAGGTCACGATGGCGCACCCGGCCGAGGCGCCGGTGCCCTACCTGGTGGCCATCTATGCCGGCGACCACCCTGAGGGCAGCACGCCGTACCAGCGGATCTCCTTCTACTTCCGGGAGGGGTTCCCTGAGTACAACCTGCAGTACGTGAGGTCCGTGCTCGGAGAAGGCACTGGTGATCCGATCCCTCTGCAGGGCAACGGTTTCCTGCGGGTCGGGTTCGTCAACGCCCAGGCGCACGACGACGCGGGCACGTCCACCGTCGCCACGGCGCCGGACACGACCATTGGGTTCACCAACCTCAAGAGCTATGGATCCGCCGGCGACTTCGAGGGACACCTCACCTACGGGCTGGGAATCCAGGTGGCGCCCAACAGTGACCAGGTGCTGCTGGTCCGTGCCGGCGAGCTGACCAAATCAGACGGCTCCGACGGGCTCTACCACGTCGTCTACGTCGACCTCCAGACCGGCTGACCAGAACCCGACAGCCACGCTTGACGTTCGCTACAGCTTCTCGACGGGCGCGTAGCGCAGCAGCAGCGTCTTCAGGCCGGAGTCGCCGAACTCGACCGTCGCCTGAGCGTGCTCGCCCGAGCCAGAGGTGGCGACCACGGTGCCCAGACCGAACGCGTCATGGGTGACCCGGTCGCCGGCGGACAGGACGGGTATCGGACGCTCCGGCGGACGGGCGCTTCGCGCGCCGGTGCGTGTCGTCGCCCGCGGCGCCCCCGACCCCCTGGAGGTCCATCGGGTCTGGTCGGCCTCCGTGCGTCGCCAGTCGACCAGGTCGGCTGGGATCTCGTCGAGGAACCGCGAGGCCGGGTTGTGGCTGGGGGCACCCCAGGCGCTGCGCACGACGGCACGAGACAGGTAGAGGCGCTCGCGCGCCCGGGTGATGCCGACGTACGCCAGCCGTCGCTCTTCCTCGAGCTCGCGCGGCTCGGTGAGCGAGCGCTGGTGAGGGAAGACGCCGTCCTCGAGCCCGGTGAGGAACACCACCGGGAACTCCAGGCCCTTGGCCGTGTGCAGCGTCATCAGCGTGACCACCCCGCCGTGGTCCTCGCCTTCGGGGATGTCGTCGGCGTCGGCAACCAGGCTGACCTGCTCGAGGAAGGCCGTGAGCAGGCCGCCGTCGGCCGTCGAGACGTCGGCGGCGGGCACGAACTCGCCGGCGACCGCGACCAGCTCGCGAAGGTTGTCGGCCCTGGTCTCGTCCTGTGGGTCGTCCGAGGCGGCCAGCTCGGCCAGGTAGCCGGTGCGGTCGAGCACGGCCTCGAGGATCGCTGCGGGCGTGGCGCCGTCGGAGACGATGGCTCGGAGTCCGTCGATGAGCGCGACGAACGACTCGACGCACCGCGCCGACCGGGTGGCGATGCCAGGGGCATCCGCCGCGCGGCGCAGTGCCTGCCAGAACGTGACGCCGTCGCGCTGTGCCAGCGCCTCGACCACGGCCTCGGCACGGTCGCCGATACCCCGGCGCGGCACGTTGAGGATGCGGCGCAACGAGACGGAGTCGTCGGGGTTGGCGAGCGTCCGCAGGTAGGCCAACGCGTCGCGGATCTCGCGGCGCTCGTAGAATCGCACGCCGCCGACCACCCGGTAGGGCAGGCCGACCCGGATGAACACCTCCTCCAGCACCCGGGACTGCGCGTTCGTCCGGTAGAACACGGCAACGTCGCCCGGCTTGGCCAGCCTTTCGTCGCCGAGGCGGTCGATCTCCTCGGCGACGAACTGGGCCTCGGCGTGCTCGTCGTCGGCGACGTACCCGATGATCTTTGGACCGTCGCCGCTGTCGGTCCAGAGCCGTTTGGGCTTGCGATCGGGGTTGCGCGAGATGACGGCGTTTGCCGCGGTGAGGATGGTCTGAGTGGACCGGTAGTTCTGCTCGAGGAGGATCACCCGGGCGTCGGGATAGTCGGCTTCGAACTGCAGGATGTTGCGGATGGTCGCGCCGCGGAAGGCGTAGATGGACTGGTCGGCGTCGCCCACGACGCAGAGCTCGGCCGGTGGGACCCCTGGCGTGCTGGACGCGTCGCCCACCAGCTCGCCGTCGACGGTGCGGCGTTCTCTGGTGCCGACCAGCTCGCGGACCAGGACGTACTGGGCGTGGTTGGTGTCCTGGTACTCGTCGACGAGGACGTGACGGAAGCGCCGCCGGTAGTGCTCGGCGACCTCGGGGAAGGCCTGCAACAGGTGGACCGTGGTCATGATGAGGTCGTCGAAGTCGAACGCGTTGGCCTCGGCCAGACGACGCTGGTAGACCCCGTACGCCTCGGCGACCGTCTTCTCGTGGTG
>Ga0193738_1000378_pt1 | contig 24631 bp, 20 predicted proteins | sample L2a1metaG_FD_144927 | JGI IMG/M metagenome (GOLD analysis project Ga0193738, IMG submission 144927) | Soil microbial communities from a riparian zone of the East river system, Colorado, United States - L2a1 | ecosystem: Environmental > Terrestrial > Soil > Riparian zone | place: USA: East River... | reverse complement strand
CAGTTTTTTTGAGGAGAACGTGAAAAAATTTCCGGGCAGGTCTACTTTAAGATTAAATCTTATTGAATCAAAAGAGAACCTGAAGATCAGCTTAGTGACAATGGATAGCGGCTTTGAAATGAACGAAGAAATGGTTGATTTTCTTGAAAGCAATCCCGAATTGGATGTGCAAGTGACGAGCAATTGAGCTTTATGCAGAAAAAGCCACACTGTTAAAAATCACTTAATGACAGACTATTTTACATGATACAAACCCTATTACGTCCGCTTTTATGACAAGTTAGTCACAATATCTTGTCATAATTTCGCAGTAAAGATTTTGGTCGTATTTTTGTCCTCCTTATAAAAATTATAAAACTAAATAATACTATGGCAAAAGAATTTACAGATGGCAACTTCCAGAATGAAGTTTTAAGCGCAGATAAATTAACAGTAGTTGATTTTTGGGCTGAGTGGTGTGGACCATGCCGTGCTATCGGACCAGTAATTGAATCCCTTGCAAAAGAATATGATGGTAAAATAAATGTGGGTAAAGTAAATGTGGACGTTAATCCAAGCGTAAGCATGAACTATGGCATCACTTCTATTCCTGCGATCCTGTTTTTTAAAAATGGACAGGTAGTTGATAAATTAGTAGGTGCTCAGCCAAAAGGAAACTTTGTAAAAAAGATCGAATCACATATTTAAATTAAAGCTTATAAAAAGTTACCCCGTTTCAAATCGAAACGGGGTTTTTTATTTATGAAAAAGTTGATGAAACTTTAATGATGAACTGCAGTTAATTTATTCGGATCATGTTTATGCTTAAAAAAGATAGTAAACAATATTGCGACTACAAGGGAATACGCTGCAAAGGTTAGCCATATGCCATGCCAATCACTACTACCATCAGGCAGTATAAAATATTTACCAATAACCCAACCGCTAATAACACTACCAAGCCAGGCGCCTACCCCATTCGTCATCATCATAAACAACCCTTGTGCACTTGACCGAATGCTGGAATCAGTTGTTGTCTCTACGAATAATGAACCCGAAATATTAAAGAAGTCAAATGCCATTCCATAAACGATGCAAGATAAAATGATCAAGGTAGTGCCTGCCATCGATGGATCGCCATAAGCAAACAAACCAAATCGAATTACCCATGCTATCATTGAAAACAACATTACTTTTTTAATTCCGAATCTTCTGAGGAAAAATGGAATGGTTAGAATAAATAATGTTTCTGACATCTGTGAGATCGACAAAATGATCAGAGAATATTTTACGACAAAAGAATCTTTGTATTCAGCTACTCTTTCAAAACCGCCAAGAAACGAATCTCCATACATGTTTGTTAATTGAAGAGCTGCACCAAGCATCATAGAAAAAATAAAGAACAGCGCCATTTTGTAGCTTTTAAATAAGGTAAAAGCTTTTAATCCTAATTGTTCAATGATCCCGGCATCTTTTGATATTGATCTTGGCGGCGGACATTTAGGTAAAGTAAATGAATAAATTCCCAAAGCAATAGCTGCTACTGCAGCAATTAAAAACTGGTTTGAATTATCCTTACTACCAGAAAGATTGGTTGTCCACATTGCTGCAATAAATCCAATAGTTCCGAAAACACGGATCGGTGGGAAAACCTTTACAACATCAAACTGTTCTCTTTTAAGTATTGTATAAGCAATAGAATTTGATAATGAAATAGTGGGCATATAACAGATCATAGCTCCAAAAATTACATAATACAATGTGTCAGGATCATCAACTTTGGGTACATAAAACAATACAAGTCCATAAAGAATATGCAATACTCCATAGAGCCTTTCGGCATTTATCCATTTGTCAGCGATGATTCCTGTAAGAGCTGGCATAAACAATGATGACAATGCCAATGTTGAGAATATTGCCCCGAATTCAGGGAAACTCCATCCTTTTGCATTCAAACAATAAGTTCCGATCGTCAAAAGCCAGGCTCCCCAAACAAAAAATTGGAAAAAGCTCATTACAGTTAACCGCGTTTTAAGATTCATTCCTTTTTGATTTGATAATAAAATTTATGGAAGATAACCATTTCAGTATTTGTTCTGAAAAACTTACAATCTTTCAGGTTTTATTAGTTCAATTTGCCCATTTTTTAATAGAACGAAATACCCGTTGAACGAACATTTAAATCCACCCATCATTTTTAGTTTAACAGCTTGATTATTTGCAGGTATAGATCAAAACAATTTTTTCTTTTTTGGCTATTATTCTGTAAACTTGTAGCTACGATTTGAGAGATAAGATCTTATTCTTAACCCAAAACAAAACTGCTTTGAAAAAATTTACTTTCCTGGTATTTACTGTTGTTTTACTTTTTGGTTATTCGAATATAAGTGCCCAACAAAAACCTCCTGCTAATACAATCGTTCCAACTTCCCGTAACTGCGCTACATATGAAGCAATGCAGAATATATTTTCTCAGGACCCTATAGCCAAAGAAAGATTTGATGCCCAGCAAAAGATTTTTAATGAAAAGATTAGTCAAATAGTTAACAACCGGCAAAACAGAATAAATGCAATAATCACAGTACCGGTTGTTATACATATTGGTCTTCCTGATCCTAATCTTGTAACAAATGCAACTGTTTTCAACCAGCTGGATACGCTAAATTGGACATATGGAGAGGCCTCATTAACTGATAGTCTGAGAACCTATACTCCCTTTAGAACAACTTATGGTAGAAGTGAAATTCGTTTTTGTTTAGCCCAACGTACTCCTACTAATCAGCCTACAAATGGAATTGAAAGAGTTGTAAACAATAATACTTTTTCAACTGCAGTACACCCAAGTACTCAAATACCAGCATGGGATCCCACGAAGTATCTTAATATCTGGGTAGTACAACTGAGTGGAGGTATACTTGGTTACTCATTTACTCCAGGGGCATTTGCTCCAGCCGATGCAAGAAATGGATTTGTGAATGATTACCGTGCATTTGGTTCAGGAGCATCGTATCTCTTTCCTGACTATAATGGTGGCAAAACTGCCGTTCATGAAATTGGTCATTACTTTAATCTTGATCATACCTGGGGTCCAAACAATACAGGAAATCCAACTTGTACTTTAAGTGATAATTGCGCCGATACCCCACCTACAGATGCTCCAACTTTTGGCTGCCCACCGGCACCGGTATTAAATACATGTTCACCATCTGCTCCGGGTGTAATGTGGCAAAATCATATGGATTATGCCGATGATGTTTGTATGACCCTTTTTACCCAAAACCAGGCAACAAGGATGAATAGTGCGATCGTGTCTTTTCCTGATCGTGTAGGTTTGACAACATCGAATGGTTGCGTGCCCCCGGTCTTATTATTGAATAATGCAAGTATATCTGCTATTAATACACCACCTGCAGGTTTTGTTACTTGCGATCCAACAATTCCTTTAACCGTTACATTAAAAAATGTTGGCTCAAATCCACTTACCTCAGTAACAATAACAGTAAAAAGAAATACTACAACTACAATTCAAACATTTAATTGGACAGGGAACCTCGGATCATATGCTACTGTTTCTGTTCCTTTAAATGCAGTTCCGCTTGTGTTAGGTGCAAACAGTATACAAGTTTGTACATCTCTTCCAAATACAGTTGCTGATACAGACCCAAGTGATGATTGTATCACTGTAACAGGAACGCAGGGTTCCGGAATTGCTTTGCCTTTGGTCGAAGGATTTGAAAGCGCAACCTTCCCACCTGCAGGATGGATAAGAAATAATCCTGATGGTAATATCACATGGCAAAGAACTACTGCCGGTGTTGCACATAGCGGCACAGGTAAAGCATATGTTGATCATTTCAATTATTCACTCGGAACAGATAATGATGATCTGAGAACGCCACCGTATGCAATAGGTGCTGCCGATTCTCTTTGGGTTAGTTACTGGGCTGCATATAGAGGTTTCCCAGGTTTCCCATTTGATTTCTTCCAGGTGTTGGTATCAACAAATTGCGGACAATCATTCCAGGTTGTTTATAATGCAAGAAATGACACAGCTTTTGTAGCTCCTGATGGCGCTTCACCAAACTTCGGTGGTGGTGGATATTTCCCAACAAATGTTAATGAATGGAAAAGAAAATCAATTGATCTCAGCGGCTATATCCCATCAGGAAATATCATGGTTCAGTTCAGAGCTATTAACCAATTTGGAAATAACATGCACCTGGATGATATCAATATTGATAAAAAAATATTCTTCAATAACGATGCTGGTGTTATTGCTGTAAATAAACCTGCTGGTAGAATTTGTACAAGTTCTGATGCCCCGGTTGCTGTTATTAAAAATTATGGAAAAATAAATCTTACCTCAGTAAGAATTAATTACCAGGTAGATGGAACAGGCCCGGTTACAACATTTAACTGGACTGGTAACCTTGCGCGGAATCAAACGGCAACTGTAACATTGGCTACTGGTAATTTAGGCGCTGTGGGCAATCACTCGATCAATGTGTTCACAACCTTACCTAACAATGTTACTGATGAAGATCCAAGCAATGATGCCTTAGCGAAGTCATATACCGTAACCCAGGTATTTGCATTACCAGGATCAGTTACTGAAGAATTTTCAAGCGGTACATTCCCGCCAATAAACTGGTCTATTATAAATCCAAACGCAGACATTACATGGCAACGCAACGGTTCAATTGGAAACAGAACTGTTGGTTCTGCATACTTCAACGATTTTGTCAATACAACTGTTGATCGTTATGATGACCTGGCAATGCCTAATTATAGTTATTCAGGTATAGATTCCATTTTCCTTTCATTTAATCTTGCACACATTACAAAAACATTCCCGGGCACAACTGGTTCAAGATTGGATACACTAACTGTATTGCTTTCTAAAGATTGTGGTAATACATTTACTACCGTCTATAAAAAATATGGTGAAGAACTACAAACAGTAAATGATCCTAACTTCCAGATATCAATGTCCAATTTTGTTCCTTTGGCTTCGCAGTGGAGAAGAGATTCAGTGAATCTTGGTAAATGGCTTGGCGCAACAGAACCTTTGTTCCAGGTCATGTTCCGCTTCAGTGGTAATATGGAAAATAATTTTTACCTGGATGATGTAAATATCAGGTCTCAAATACTACCTGCAAGATTGAAGAATGATGGTTACCTGATCCTTCCAAATCCATTTAGAACAACATTTGGTGTATGGCATTACCAGGTTCCAACAACGTTGAGATACATCAATGTTTACAATTCAATTGGTCAATTGGTTTATAGTAAACAATTCCCAAGTGGCGGAGATAAATATTTCCAGATCGATCTCGGTGGCAGAGCAGCCGGTACTTATACAGTTAATCTTGGCTATGATGACAGCAACCGTAATGTGAATGTACAGGTGGTAAAGTATTAGTAAAGATCACAAACTATAACGATAACCCTCTGGCCTAAGGGTAGAGGGTTATTCTTTTATCGCTAAATTTGCCGTCAAATTAATTTCAATGCTATCTACAATTGCGGAATCAAATTTTAATGTATCCAAAGAGCTACTTGACATACAGGAAAAAGTTTATAACAATGGAAGAATAACAGACGAAGAAGGTTTATTGCTTTTTCAAAAAGGCTCTCTCCCATTCCTCGGCTCACTTGCTAATTATATAAGGGAAAAAAAGCATGGAGACGTTACTTACTTCAACAGGAACTTTCATATAGAGCCCACCAATGTTTGCATTTTCACCTGTAACTTTTGTAGTTATAGTCGCTTATATGCTCACCGCGAAGAAGGCTGGGAACTTTCTGCAGAACAAATGTTGCACATGGTTAAAAAGTATGATGGGCAGCCGGTGACCGAAGTGCATATAGTTGGTGGCGTTCATCCCAAAATGAATCTTGAATTCTTTGCAGAAGTTTTAAGGCAAATAAAAAAACACAGACCATCATTACATATAAAAGGGTTTACCGCAGTAGAGCTTGATTATATGTTTCGCAAAGCAAAAATGACAAATGAAGAAGGGCTAACCTATTTGAAAAATGCCGGGCTTGATTCTTTACCCGGTGGAGGCGCCGAAATTTTTGATGAACAAATAAGAGAAAAGATCTGTGCCGATAAAGTAAATTCAGAGGGTTGGCTAAAAATTCATGAAGAAGCACATAAGCTTGGTATGCACAGCAATGCCACAATGTTGTATGGGCATATAGAAAACTATTCTCATCGAATTGATCATATGAGTCGTTTGAGAGATCTACAGGATAAAACAGGCGGCTTCAATACATTTATCCCGCTTAAATTCCGTAATAAGGATAATGACATGAGTAACGTAAATGAAAGTAGCATTGTAGAAGATATGAAGATGTATGCTGTTGCCCGAATTTACATGGATAATTTCCCTCACCTTAAAGCATATTGGCCAATGCTTGGTCGTCAAAATGCACAATTAAGTTTATCTTTTGGAGTGAATGATATTGACGGCACCATCGATGATACAACAAAAATTTACAGCATGGCCGGAGCAGAAGAACAAAATCCGTCGATGACAACAGAAGAATTAGTTGCTCTGATAAAACAAGTGAAACGGAAGCCGGTTGAAAGAGGAACTTTATATAATGTGATCAAGGATTATTCAGCATCAGATGTAAATTCCTTGATGAATTAGATGAATAAATAAAAGTTTGTGTAATGAATTCCCCAAAAATATCTTCGAATGAGCTTAAGAATCTTTGCACATAGTTATTCCAAAAAATATATTTTTTATTATTAAAAATTACATTCTTATGATTGTAAATTTTTTAATAAGAATGATCTTCACGAATGTTGAAAGCCTTGTACAAAGAATTTGATTAGCACAACTTTAGGCACAATTATCGCAGGTAAAACAGTATGAGAAAAAAAACAAAAAGATCAAAACTTATCAAAGTACTGAAGAAACTGAAAATTGACGCAATTCTTCCATTTAAAGAAAAGCCGTCAGTAGAATTATCAGAACCTACTAAAAAGGGTGAAATGAATGCATCTCAACTCTTTTCATTGTTTACTGCAGATATAATTAAAGAAGATGTAGAATTTGTACGTTGATCACCAATTGTCAAAAACAAGCCCGAAGCTTTCAGTATTTAATACTTCCTTCCAGTTTTCAATCAATGTTTTATAGGCTTCTCCTACGGGCATTATTTTGCGGTCAAGATCAAATAGTCCTAATTCATTTACTACTCCCGCATCATTTCGTAAAGCTGAATCCCAATCAACCTGGTGACATAAGCTATACCATGTAAATCCGATTATTGGTATACCATCATGTTTTAACCGATGAACATTAGCCCATTGTTTCAATAGCCATTCTTTTGAAGCCGGCATCTTGATATTAGTTTCGGTATGCATAATTGGTAGCTTGTATCTTCTATAATACTGGTTAGTTATTACATAATAACCAAATATTTCACCTGCTGCTTGTGTATGTCCGTTGGGAAAAACTAAATGTTCATTTGTTACATAATAATCATTTCCCATAATACATTTTGCCTTCACCTGGTTTTGTGTGAACCAATAATATTCATCGCTTGTCATTCCATTCGAACGCAAGTATTCATACATTGTAACATTTAACGGATAACCATAAGTAAGATCAAGAGAAAGGAATCTTTTTTGATTAAGAAATCTTGCTAAAGGGACTGCCAATGGATCCATTGCATGGAAATATTCTGATGACTCGCTTTGTATAAATGTCGCCTCCGGTTGAATTTGTAAAATTGCATGCATCGACATTACATTTGCTTTGCACAAATGTTTTAACGCGGTTACAAAAGATTTATCTGATCTTAATCTTTCATTCCACCAACCATATTGCGCTGAAAACATCGCCGCAATAAATATCTCGTTAACTGGTGTATATAATTGCAGATCAGGAAATCTTTCAGCAAAAGCTTTTGAATATTCGGCAAAGTAACTCGGAAATTCAGGGTTCTGAAAATTGCCGAGCCAATCAGGCACTCCGAAATGGCAAAGATCAACGATCGGAGTTATATGTAATTCTTTTAAATAATTAAAAGTTTCATCGGCAAATGACCAGTCATACTTACTCGGTGCTAAATGTGTTTTATAATATGGCGGGCCAAATCGTAAAAACTCAATTCCCATTTCTTTGACCAATTCAAAATCCTTTTTCCAATTTTTATAATGAAATCCTTTCTCCATTTCATCAATCCGTTTCGTTGATCCATCCGGCAATTGAATTGTTGGATAACTATTTTCGATCCCTGTAGCAAACATGAATTTATTTCCCGCCATACCTAATAACTTTTAAACGGTTCTATGTTCAAAAAATCGTTCCAAAGCGTTCTCTAGCACAGGTAACTTTATTCCACGTTCGCTTTTTAAAGCACTGTTCAATGGTCGTTGAGCCTTCCATCCCATCTCATCCAGGTTTTTAAATAGAAGATTACTTTTTTTATGTCCCGCTCTTTCCGCTATTACGCAAGCAAAATCTGCCCAGCTCAGCATTCCTTCATTACTCAAATGCCAAATGCCTTGCTCTTCATCTATAAAAAGATCCATTGCCGTATTCGCTAGATCGGGTACATAGGTCGGTGATATGATCACATCTTTTACTACTGAAAATGATCTTTCATTTTCAAGAGAATTTAAAATAGTATGTACAAAATTATATCGATCCCATGGCCCAAAGAAGGCACTTGTTCGAATGATCAATGACCCAGGGTTTACTTTTTGTACAACTTGTTCTCCATTGGCTTTGCTTATTCCATAAATACTTAAAGGCTTTGCAAGATCATTTTCACTGTAAGCCGTTTTTTTTGCTCCATCAAAGATCAGATCGGAGGAAAACGTCATAAAACGAATACCCCTAATGTTACAGGTGTTCGCCAATATTCCCGGAGCGATCGTATTAACAGAAAAACATTCATTATAATTAGTTTCTGCATCGTCAACTTTTACGTACCCAGCTGTGTTTATAACTCCCCATGGCCTATACTCATCTATTATAGCTCTTACTTCACGTTCGTTAGAAATATCAAGGTCTTTCCTGCTTAAAGCAATGTAGGGTATTGCACGATGATCACAGACCCTCATAAATGCATTTCCTAATGTCCCATTTTTCCCAATAATTAATAGCCGATTTTCTTTCTTTGATGTCATAATTTGATTCATATCTCTGTTTTTATTCCACCATCCTTTGATCTCTAGTAATGGATGATTATACTCTCCTGTTGTGGCTATTGCATTTACCATTTTGCCAAGAGCCGTTTTACGAATTTTATTGTTTGCTATATCATACGCACCCGATTCATAATAATTGTTTGTGCAAGTAAGCAAGCTGTTCCAGTCAAAAGCGCCAAGTAAAGACCATACCGTTACAGCAATTATATCAATTCCCTGCTTTTTCAAACTGCAACAATCCTCCCATGTTTCTTTGAACCAGCGCATTTGCTCTTCACGGGTACAGCTCAAATGATTTTCAGTAATTGCAATTGGGATTTTATATCTCTCCCATGCTTCTTTTAGAAGAATATTTAACCCGGCAAGTTGACTTACCCTCACCGCTTCAACGTCTGCATATTTATGCTTGTGATTACCACCATGTGTTGAACAATGATAGTTCTCAATATTTTCGTCCAAATATCTTTCCGAGGTTACATAATAGTTGAAGCCAATAATATCAGGCGGGCATGGATTCTCTAATAAAAATTCCAGGTCCGTTATATCAATGCCCATTGAAATAAAATAATCCCAAAAAAAATGATGCTTATCTACTTTCCCGCATAATAGATCATAAGTAAGCCAACGTCTTTCATTTTCAAAATCTGCCTGGTAAGAAAGCAGATCGGTACTGTGTGTTTTAGAAAGATCTTCCGTTTGCACCAGCTTGGCTTTGGCATTTATCTTTCTTATCGCCTGCATGCTCAGTACAACACCCTTCAGTTGATTGATGAGCATTCTAAAAGAGGTTAATTCATCTTTGATGTGAGGATACCATAAACCATACAAGCCACTGAATCTTGCTGTAGTTAAAGGTTCATTTACGGGAGTATAATATTCAAGCCATGGAAATTTCTTAGCGACTGCTCCTGCATATAAAGCGAGTTTGCCAGGGAATTCAGGATCGGTTAAGTCAGTAAATGCGGGGCCGCTTCCATGATGCAACAATCCTGCAATTGGCTTAATATGCTTCCTTCGAATTGAATGGAGCTGTTTTTCTGTCCACGTCCAATCAATAACTTTATTAGATTCGGATTGATGATGCTCCCATAGTATAGGATACCTTAGTTTTTTAATACCAAGATCCGCGAACCGTTCAATATCTCCAGGTCTTGTATAATGTCCTGAAGATAAAAGCTGGTCACGAAAAACATCCTGCACCCTATTGATAGTACATTCAACACCGCCCCAAACTTCAGGATTGCAATGCTGGCAATCTATGTCCGTTGATCTGTGTTCCATTTTCTTGTTCTTTCGTACCAATTATTTTTTTAAACAGGGTTAACGATTGGGCTACCACCTGGTCCATATTATAATACTTGTAAGTCGCTAACCTTCCAACAAAATGAACATTTGGTATTTCTGCAGCCAATGCCTGGTATTTTTTATATAGCTCTGCATTTTCAGGACGAGGTACAGGGTAATATGGATCTCCCTCATCTTTCGGATACTCATATACCATTGTTGTTTTAGGATGTTTTTGTCCTGTTAAGTATTTAAACTCGGTTACTCTTGTATATGGATGTTCATTAGGATAATTTACAGTTCCTGTTGGTTGAAAACATTCTGTCTCTACAGTTTCGAATTTAAACTCAAGCGAACGATAAGGAAGTTTTCCATAACAATTATTAAAATAATAATCGATCGGCCCTGTATAGATCATTTCCTTATATGGGATCATTCTTTCTATTTCTTTGTAATCTGTATTCAGCATTACTTTTATTCCTGGATGAGAAAGCATTTTTTCAAACATCTTTGTATATCCATGCAGCGGCATTGCCTGGTATGTATCGGTGAAATACCTGTCATCCTTATTTGTACGGGTAGGTATTCTTGCTGCAACGGAAGCGTCCAATTCACTTGGATCTAATCCCCATTGCTTTTTTGTATAACCTTTGAAAAATTTTTCATACAGTTCTTTTCCCACTTTACTGACCACCACATCTTCTGAAGTAACGATCCTTTCTTTTTTCTCAGCTCTGTCTTCTAAAAACTTTTCAACTTCAGATGAACACAACTGGGTACCATATAATTTATTAATTGTATTAAGATTGATCGGTATAGGCACCAGCATTCCATCAACGCTTGCTAATACACGGTGTTCATACGGACGCCATGTTGTAAATTTTCCGAGATAATCATAGATCTCTTTACAATTTGTATGAAAGATATGCGGACCGTATAAGTGTACAAGTATCCCTTCATTATTATAATAATCGTACGTATTTCCTCCAATATGATTTCTTTTATCAATTATTAAAACTTTTTTACCTGCCTGGTTTGCCAATCGTTCAGCAATGACAGCCCCGGCAAATCCGGCCCCTACAACTAAATAGTCAAACATAGGCTTGTGATTTATTTTCATGATTAATAGTTTTAGTGTTTATAGTTTGATTCATAAGATCATTCATTCGTTTCCATATATCATCCCACGACATAGTTTCTAATAAAGCATCGACTTCACTTAGCCAGCTCTTGCCTCTTTCAATAGTTAAATATTGTTCGATTGCTGCAACAAATTCACCAGGAGTATCAGCGATGCTTACTACTTTCTTATCAGCATACGGATGAACAACATCATGAATGGAAGTTGATACAACTGGCTTACCGGCTGCAAGAAACTCGGGTGTTTTTGTAGGGCTTATATATTTTGTTGCGTCATTTAATTCAAAAGGCATCATTGCAACATCCCATCCTGCGAGGTACCCCGGTAACTCTTTATAATCCCTCATTCCTATAAAGTGAATATTTTCATTCGTTGGTAAACTGGCAGGATCAATTTTAGCAGTTGGTCCAATAACCACAAAATGCCAGTCAGGACGTTGCTCTGCCACTGATCTTAAAAGTTCAATATTGAATCGTTCGTCAACTACTCCATAAAATCCAATTCGGGGATGAGGAATAGATGACTGGTCAATCGGATCTTTTGTAAATTTCCTTGCCTGTATAAAATGCTTTATATCTATACCGCTTGGAACACCATATATGTTTGAATGAAATTTCTTTTTTGCTTCATACAAATGCATTCCACCTGTAAAAACAACATCTGCTTTTGCAAAAAGCTTTTGCTCCCAATCTTTTAATTCCGGAGCTGCAAATTTGAAAGAAGAAAGTTCGTCCATGCAATCGTACACAAGTAATGCCGGTTTTAAATGAAGGCTAAACGCATAAGATAACGGGGTATAATACCACGTCACATAAGTCTTAATATTCATTGACACCATGAACATATCAAGTAAATGACGCAATGCATTTGAGGTGTTTTCGGTATCACTGGTAATATGAGGTGTTACAACACAGACCCCACTAACCCGGTCATCAAAAATTTCATTGTATTGTGAAGGAGCATCATGCACAGGCTCTTCGAAAAAAAAGACTCTGCGGTGCTTTGCAAATCGACTCATTAGATGTTGGGGACGTTGGTATACAAAATTCCAACGTAAATGAGAGAAGCAAATAAGATCAATAGTCTTTTCCGAAGGTGGGGTCATAATTTCTTTTACATTTCCTTATAAAGAATTATGCCACAACATTGTTTATCAGAATTCGCTGATTCAAAGCGAGTAAAAGTTAAATGTTTGTGCAAAAAAAAATGAGCAAACATCATTTGTCCATTTGCAATAAATACGTGTAGAAATTTATTCTCATTGTTATCATGCAAGGCGAAACATTGATTGACTTTCTTTTTTTAATCATAATGAAAAATCAAATAGAATAAATTTTACATAGACAAGTGATGAACATTAACCATGTAAGAAATCTAATTAAACTTGATACGAGTATAAGACAATTTGAAATTAAAACACGGAGACACAGTGACATCAAGTTACACGAGGATAATCTCTGTGTTTCTCTGTGAACTAAGTGTCTCTGTGAACTAAGTGTCTCTGTGGTTAAAAAACAACTGAAACCTCTTTTTCGTAACTTCAAAGCTGATTAAAATTAATTCCAATGGCTGCTATTACACTTCAGATCAATGGTAAAGAATACAAAACCGATGTAGCTGCAGATACTCCTTTGTTATGGGTATTGAGAGATCATCTTGGTTTGGTAGGAACTAAATATGGTTGCGGCATTGCACAATGCGGTGCATGCACTGTTCATATTGATGGTAATCCTGTCAGGTCTTGCACATTACCTGTTTCAGCGATCAGATCTGCAAAAGTTACAACGATAGAAGGATTGTCAAAAAATGGTGATCATCCTGTTCAATTAGCGTGGGATGAAGTAGATGTTCCTCAATGCGGCTATTGCCAGGCAGGCCAAATAATGACGGCTGCTGCATTGCTGAAACGAAATCCTAAACCAACACAACAACAAATTGATGATGCAATGCACGGCAATCTTTGTCGTTGCGGCGCTTATCATCGTATTCGTGAAGCAATCCAATCAGCAAGCAAAAAACTTTAACTATGTCAACTCTCAATAAAACAAACAGAAGAGATTTTTTAAAAATAACTTCTTTAACGGGCGGTGGGCTTGTACTTGGTTTTAGCTGGTTTGGCAGCGAAGCAGCGCCAGTTGTTTTAAGTAATACTACAGTTGCCGCAGATCTGAATTTCAATAGCTATCTATCAATTGCAACCGATGGAACCATTACTATTTTGTCTCCTAATCCTGAACTAGGTCAAAATATAATGACATCCTTCCCGATGATAGTTGCTGAAGAGCTTGAGGCAGATTGGAGTAAAGTCAAAGTACTGCAAGCTGCGTTGGACAAAAAATTTGAACGCCAATCAACAGGCGGAAGTGGTGCAATTCCTCATTCATGGAAAAGATTGAGAACTGCCGGCGCAACTGCCAGGTATTTATTGATCGCGGCCGCTGCAAAAAAATGGAACGTAGATGCAAGCGAATGTACTGCTGCAAACAGTTTTGTAATTCATAGCAAAACCGGTAACAAATTAAGTTATGGTGAACTTGCCGAAGAAGCTTCTAAGATCACTGTGCCAGCTGACATTCCACTAAAGAATAGAAAAGAATTTAAGATCATTGGCACTGCTGTTAAGAATGTCGAGAATAAAAACATAATTACCGGGAAAGGGATGTTTGGTTTGGATTTTTATCGTGAAGGGATGGTGCATGCAATGATCCAGCGTCCTCCGGCTTTTGGAACAAAGATCAAATCAGTAAATGACGCAGCTGCTAAAGCAATGCCCGGAATTATTGATGTAGTTACTTTTAAAAACAATGTTGCGGTTGTTGGCAGATCAACATGGGAAGTAATGAGAGCAAAGAAGGCATTGAAAATTGAATATGAAAAGCAAGGAAACATTGAAAGCACGACAGACCATAACCAATTATTTGCTTCGATGCTAAATAGCGATAAGGCCCAGGTAAGAAGAAAAGATGGTGATGTAGAAACTGCATTTAAAACCGCTGCAAAAGTTGTTACAAGCGAATACCAGTGTCCATTTCTCCCGCATAATGCAATGGAGCCCATGAATTTTTTTGCTGATGTTCGCCAGGATGCAATTGAATTGATCGGTCCCACTCAAACTCCCGGTAGGGCCAGGGAAGCTGTTTCAAAATTGCTGACTATACCAGAAGATAAAATAAGTGTAACCATAACCCGGTTGGGTGGTGGTTTCGGAAGAAGATTAATGAATGATTATGTTGTAGAAGCTGCTGAACTATCAAGCATCATTAAAAAACCTGTAAAACTTATTTGGTCAAGAGAGGATGATATGGCTGGTGGAAGTTATCGTCCTTCCGTTCGCTATCGTTTTGAAGCAGCATTGGATGCATCAGGAAATATGATCGGTTATAAATTACGTGGTGCCGCTATCAATGCCGCTAATTCGGTAAGAGATCCTAATTTTCCTTCAGGCGCAGTCGATAACTTATTAATTGATACTGTTAATCATGAGTCGCCGATCACCACAGCAGCATGGCGTGCACCCATCACAAACTTCCTCGCCTATGCCGAGCAAAGCTTTATAGATGAAGTGGCACATGCCGCTGGAAAAGATCCTGTGCAATTCAGACTTGATCTTTTGCAAAAAGCAAGAACAAAACCTGTTGGTACTTTTAATTACAATATTGACAGGATGGAAACAGTAATTAAAACTGCGGCTGAAAGATCTGGATGGGGAAAGAAAAAAGATGTATCACAGGGCTTTAGTGTTTATTTTTCTCATCAAAGCTATGTTGCTCAAGTAGCTGAAGTAGTGATGAAAGATGGAAAACCTGTTGTGAAAAAAATATATGCAGTCTCCGACTGTGGTGAAGTGATCAATAAAAGTGGCGCATTGCAACAAGTGATGGGTGCTATTGTTGATGGATATGGTCATGCAATGTTTGGTAAACTAAGTTTTAAAGACGGCGCATCTGAACAAAATAACTTTCACAATTATCGAATGATACGAATGAAAGAGATTCCTGAAATAGATGCGCATTTTATTGATAATGGAATTGATCCGACAGGATTAGGTGAACCGGCCCTGCCTCCTACCGGTGGCGCTGTAGCAAACGCAATATTTAAAGCATCTGGTATTCGGATAAAAAATCAACCATTTATTGAAGAGAAATTATTTAACCCTGCTTAATAATATATACACTGGCATAAATTTGAAAAAGACATTTTATGAAATTTGACAAAGCAATTCCCATTCTTTATTCCAGTGACATTACAAAAAGTCTTACATATTTTACAGAGCAACTAAAATTCGACCATAAATGGGAATGGGATAACCCTGCTACTTTTGGCTGTGCCTATAAAGACAGTGTTGAGATTTTTTTTGAAAAATCGGACAATGAAATTCCTGTTATATGGATAGCGTTGCTAGTGAACAACGTTGATGAATACTATGAGCTTATTAGAAACAATGGAGCAAAAATAATTTCTATACCTGAGACCAAGGAATGGGGCATAAGAGAGATGTTAGTTGAATGTCCTGATGGACACATTATCAGGATTGGACATAATACTGCCTGCGATTAGAATTCTTTAATCTTGCGTAAATAAAATATAGGCGGCATAAATTTGAATAAATTGTTCTTATGAAACATTTATTTTATTGCCTTGTGGCGCTGATCCCCGCATTTTCATTTGCTCAGCAAACAATCGACACAAACTTAATAGAAGAACCTAAGTATGATACGACTTCAATTGAGATTAAGAGTACCAACTCTTTTTATTTCTGTTCAAATCTTTATAAAATTCCGAGAGATTGCGATAAAGAAGATCAATCGAATTGCTGTTCATTTTCAAGCCAGGTATTTTTAGGCTATAAATCACTTTCTACGGGACAGTTGGGTTGTGATAACGGTACAAGTTTAGATTGGACTTATTTTGAATCTGAAGATCAGGCAAAAAATAGTTTCGATGGGTACCCGCCACAGATAAAAAACCAAATGAAAGAATTTAAACAGGAGAAAATCAAATTATTTATTTGTGGTCAGGAAGCCATTGCATACAAACTTAATTCTACCACACACCAGGGCCATAAATTCACTGAAATTGTTGCATATGTAACTATAAATGGACAACATGTTTCTGTTCACTTACGTTCTCAAAAAGATTTAAGGTCAAGCAAAGAAATACCACTAGTTTTCCAACAGATCTTAAAATTTTAAAAATACGAAACCTGAAGTCTCTTTTTGCGAAGAATTCATCGTAACAGGAAATTGAACTTTTTTAATATCATTCCCTCCCTTAGATTCGCAGCCCGAAAAAGAAATAAACCCTACTATGGAAAACAAAGACCTCTATAGCAAGATCGCATCTGAACAAAATATTTCATTAAAAAAAGTAGAAGCCGTAGTGGCTTTGTTGGATGAAGACGCTACCATTCCCTTTATTGCACGATACCGCAAAGAAGCAACAGGCAGCCTGGATGAAGTGCAGATAGCCTCCATTCGTGATCGTCTTGATCAACTGAAAGAACTGGAAAAACGCCGCGAAAGTATTTTGAAGAGCATGATGGAGATGGAAAAACTCACGGATGAGTTGAAACAAAAGATCGAAGCGGCGGCAACCTTAACCGAACTGGAAGATATCTATCTCCCCTACAAACCCAAAAGAAAAACAAAAGCAAGCATGGCCAGGGAAAAAGGATTACAACCCCTGGCAGATCTTTTATTTGAACAAAAACATAACAACATAGAATCGGAAGCAGCTAAGTTTATTGATAGCGAAAAAGGTGTAAATACAATTGCAGAAGCATTGAGCGGTGCCAGGGATATTATTGCAGAACTGGTAAATGAAGATCCGCAGGCCCGTGCTTCCGTAAGGGAATTATTCTTCAAAGAAGCTTTGATCAAATCCAACGTGATAACCGGAAAAGAGGAAGAAGCGCAGAAGTATAAAGATTATTTCGATTGGCAGGAACCTGTTGCAAATTGTCCTTCGCATCGCCTGCTCGCCATGCGGCGAGGTGAGAAAGAAGGTTTGCTCACTCTCAACATAAGACCCAATGAAGAAACGGCACTTGCAATTTTGGAAAAACAATTTCTCAGATCGAGCAATCAATCCAGTGAACAGGTAAAGCTTGCGATCAAAGAATCATATAAACGTCTATTGGGTTTTTCACTTGAAACTGAATTGCGCATTGCCGGTAAAGATGAAGCCGATAAAGAAGCGGTTCGTGTGTTTGCAGAAAATCTGCGCCAGTTATTATTGGCTGCTCCTTTTGGAGAAAAACGTGTGCTTGCAATGGATCCCGGTTTTCGTACCGGTTGCAAACTTGTTTGTTTAGATGAACAGGGAAAATTATTATTCAACACAACCATCTATCCTGTAGAACCGCAAAAAAAAGAATTAGAAAGCGGAGAAGTGATAAAAGAACTTATCAGCCGTTATAATATTGAAGCCATTGCTATCGGTAATGGAACAGCGAGCCGCGAAACAGAAGCATTTGTGCGTGGCCTTGGTCTGGATAATATACAAGTGATCATGGTGAATGAATCCGGCGCATCTGTTTATTCTGCCAGTGAAGCAGCAAGAGAAGAATTTCCTGATCATGATATAACAGTGAGAGGTTCGGTATCTATCGGGCGACGTTTAAAAGATCCGTTAGCAGAGTTGGTGAAGATAGATCCAAAATCAATCGGTGTGGGACAATATCAGCATGATGTAAACCAGTTGATGCTAAAAAAATCTTTGGATGATACAGTGATCAGTTGTGTGAATGCCGTAGGTGTGGAAGTGAATACAGCTTCCAAACAATTATTGTCCTATGTTTCCGGTTTGAGTCAATCACTGGCGCAAAATATTGTAGAGTACAGGAATAATAATGGCGCATTCAAAAACCGCAATGAATTAAAAAAAGTTTCAAGACTTGGTGATAAAGCGTTTGAACAGGCCGCAGGCTTTCTGCGTATACGGAATGCGGAGAATCCACTTGACGCCAGTGCTGTTCACCCGGAGACTTATCATATTGTAGAAAAAATGGCCACCGACCTGGAATGTTCTATAAACGATCTGACAAAGCAAGCGGAACTGCGCAAAAAAATTGATCTTAAAAAATATGTGACCAATACTGTGGGATTACCAACGCTACAGGACATATTAAAAGAACTTGACAAGCCCGGTCGTGATCCACGGGAAGTATTTGAAACATTCTCTTTTGCAGAAGGCATTCACACCATGAATGACCTGAAACCCGGTATGAAGTTACCGGGCATTGTTACCAATCTTACCAAGTTTGGCGTGTTCGTAGATATTGGTGTGCACCAGGATGGGTTGATCCATATCAGTAATCTAGCTAACCGATTTATAAGCGATGCGACAGAAGTGGTAAAAGTGCAACAGAAAGTAGAAGTGACCGTGCTGGAAGTAGATATTGCCCGTAAGCGTATTGCACTTTCTATGAAAGATGAAGCGAGTGGAACCTTAAAACCCCAAAAAGAAAAAACAAGTTCCGTAGAAAAAAAACCAGCAACCATGCAGGATGCATTGTCTGCATTGAAGAAGAAGTTTGGGAAATAAACTCAATTAACATTTATAACACGAGTAGCGTATATTTAAGAATTAGCCGTTCATTTTTTAAAGACCCGAGAGTATGCAATTCTTATTTTCTTCAAAGAAGTTTAATGACTCTCTTGACAAAGCTGTTTTCACAACAATTCATGTAGTGAAAGAACGTTCTCCCATCGTTTGGATATCCCATGAATTAGATGGAGACTGGCAATTTATGGGTAACGAGCCAATTGATGACTTCACAAAAGTGGCAATGGTTGTTGGTTTAGGTGAAATTATAAAATTAGACAAGTCTGTATTAAAAGTTGCCGATTTACCCATGGGATATTGCGCAATACGAAAGTCAAAGTCGGATAAATGGAATGTCAATAAAATTGATTACAGTGAGGAAGAAATGAAAGCGTTTGGATTTTATTGTTCAAAATGTGGTTTGTACCATAAAGAAATTCCAATGGCTTATGGTGCAGATGCTCCATATCAATATTCACTAATACCAGAGTCAGAAATAAGCAAAAGAGCTACACTAACTCCGGACCAATGCATAATTGATAATACCTTGTATTATTTACGGGGGCAAATTGAAATACGAGTAGAGGACAATCCTGATAAGTTTTGTTGGAATGTATGGGTTGAGGTAAGCGAGATTGACTACGAAAGAATGTCTGATCTTTGGAAAGATGAAAACAGAATTCTGGAAAAACCATATCCTGCTAAAATTGCGACTTCCCTAAAGCCTTATCCAGAAACGCTTGATCTGTCTGTTAATGTAATAACTCAAAAAGTAGGATTCATACCAAAGATAGAGCTCAACGAATCAAGCCATCCCCTCTTTCTGGAACAGGAAAATGGCATTACAATGGATAGAGTTACTTCGTTCGCAAAAACGATTCTGTATCAACATTAAACTTCCACACCACTGCAGAAACACAGACGTTGTGTGCTAACTCTTCTGACTGATTTCCCATCCTTTCAACAATAATCGATCTTTAAGGTAGTTGTCATGAGTTTGCAACTCATGACTGAACATGTTTAACTACTTCTCCATTTATTATTATCTTCATAGCATAAACCTGCCTGCATGAAATCATTATTATTCCCTGCGATGATTTGCCTTCTTGTTTTTTCGTGTAGTAAAAAGGAAGCTGCGTTATTGCAAACAGACTCCTTACAATTTTCAAAAAATTTCGGAAAAGCATTTGGTGGAACGGACATTGAAACCGTAGCTGATCTTGCACCGTCATCAAACAGTATGCAAACCATGATAGGTAGCACCTCCAGCAACAATGGTGATATAACTGGTTTTAAAGGTGTGTCGGACGTTTGGGTAATTCAAACAGATATTAACGGCAATAAGACCTGGCAGCAAACTATCGGTGGCTCGGGAGAAGATAAAGGCCTTGGCCTCATTGAAAACCCGGACGGCAGCTATATGGGTGTAGGTTTTACCAATAGTATAGATGGTGATATTGCGACTCCTGGTTTGGGTAGTGTAGATGCATTATTATTCAGGCTGTCTTCCAGCGGTTCTCTAATATGGACCAAAACCGATGGTGGAGCCGGTGCAGATTTCGCCGCTTCCATTGTTGGTAATACGGACGGAACTTTTATTATAGCAGGGAGCTCTTCAGACGATGCATGGGTGTATAAGGTAGACGCTGCAGGTAATAAACTTTGGGAAAAAAAATACGGTGGTTCCGGCGATGATAAATTTAATAAGCTGGTAGCTACTACCGATGGTGGTTATCTGCTGGTTGGTGTGACCTCCAGTTCCGACGGCGATATAACTGGTTTCCATCCTGGTGGTGTAAGCGACACTTGGCTTTTAAAAATTGATGCACTAGGCAATAAAGTTTGGACAAAAACAATTGGTGGTTCAGGTAGTGATGCCCCAACTGCGGTCATAAACGGCAATGATGGCGGGTATATCATAACTGGCAGAACAACCAGTAACGATGCTGATATGCCGGGCAATCACGGCAGCGTGGATGGCTATGTAATAAAATTGAAGGCATCGGGAACTATCGTTTGGCAAAAGAGTTTGGGTGGTTCTGATACCGATTGGATCAATGCCGTTATAAGTACAACGGACAATGGATATTTGCTCGCTGTTTGTTCCAAAAGTATCAATGGCGATTTTATCAGTTCCCTTGGTTTTCAGGACGTATGGATCGTAAAAATAGATGCGGACGGAAACCAGCTTGGAAAACAAATCATTGGTGGCTCTGCACATGATGAAATTACAGCTCTGAAAAAAAATGCCAATGGCAGTTATTCCGCTGCTGGCGCCTCGCAAAGTATTGATGGAGATATCAGCGGCCATCATGGTTCTATTCTCACTGATTTTTGGCTGATACAATTTTTGGATCAATAAAAACAAAGAAACTGAAATGAAGAAATTGTTTTTGATATTCTTTTTATTGATCTCAGCAAAATCTTTCGCTCAAAAAAAGTTGTCATATCATTACAAAATTCCTTCTCAACTCAAAGATGGTTTACAAACGGCATCCTTATCAGAAGTAGGGATCGACTCAAATAAAATTATTTCCCTCACAAATAAAATTCTCGACAACACTTATATCAATATCCATAGTGTGCTTATCATCAGGGACAATAAGCTTGTTTATGAAAATTATTTTCCGGGACAAGAAGATTTATTTTATGGCGATTCAAGTATTATAGATCACCATAAAGACTATATACACGAATGCAGGAGTATTACAAAAAGTGTGGTATCCGCCTGTATAGGTATTGCTATTGCACAAGGCAAGATCAAAAGCGTAAATGAAAGAGCATTCCAATATTTCCCCGAATACACAAAATATGATACCGGAATGAAAAAAAGTATGACCATCAGGGATCTGCTTACGATGAGTTCCGGAATTCAATGGAGTGAAGGAGGAACTTCATCAACCAACCAGGAAAATGCAATGATGCACAGCAAAGACCCTATCGAATATTTTCTAAGTCAGCCTATGGCTGTTATGCCGGGTAAGGTTTGGAATTATAACGGTGGCTGCACACAGATGCTTGGCGCAATTATTAAAAAAACAACCGGCGAAGACATTGATTCATTTGCCCACAAGAATATTTTTTTACCCCTTGGAATAAAAGCTTACAAATGGGATAAAACAAAGGAGGGATTTCGTTGGTGCGCATCCGGACTTAGATTGACTTCCCGTGATATGGCTAAGTTTGGTTTACTGTATTTAAATAAAGGAGTGTGGCGAAATAAAAAAATCATGCCTGCTTCCTGGATAGATGAATCATTGAAATATTATTTTACCTCCGTGAATGACCCTGAAACAAAATATGGCTACCAATTTTGGGGGGCTGATATCCCGATCGGTAATGAAGTGGTTCAAAATTTTGCGGCAATGGGAAATGGAGGGCAGATCATCCTGATAATTCCAACAAAGTCAATTGTCATCGTTGTAACTGCCGGGAATTATTATACCAGGTCAGGTCAAACATTCATTATGATTGCAGATGATATTTTCCCGGCGATCAAAATAAAGAAAACAAAAAATCCAAACTGAACAAGCAAGATCAACGTTTCAGACGCCGGGGTCTCGCAGTTATTTTTTATTTATAGAAGTCGCTTCTTGCAAAGACCCCATTGGGGCATAGGCTTTTTTATTTACCGAACTCTCTTCTTTCGAAGACCCCGTTGGGACAGAAACAATAAAAAATGCGAACATTAAGTTGGTGAAAATCAATTCCTATTTTTTGGAAAAATTTTTTCTACGGCTATATTTATGTGTTATGGGCAATTTTAGTGACACCCTACAAGCAGACAATACCCACTGACTTTTCAACAACCTGAAAAAAAAATGATGTAAAATGTGCGAAACCGAAAAGTTGCGCATATGTTTGCAACCGAATAGTTGCATATATAAATTTAAAGACAAATGAGACGAGACATTTTTCAAGCAATAGCAGACCCGACAAGGCGAGCAATTATCGCCTTAATTGCATTACAAGCAATGACACCAAACGCTATTGCAGAAAATTTCAATACTACACGACAAGCAGTATCTAAACATTTACGCATTTTGACAGAATGTGAACTGGTAAAGCAAGAACAACAAGGCAGAGAGATCTACTACTCTCTTGAAATAAACAAAATGAAAGAAATTGACAAGTGGATAGAACAATTCCGAAAGATTTGGGAAACCCGATTTAATCAATTAGACAATCTACTATCAACAATTAAAAAGAATAAAAAATGAACAATTTGCTATTTGACTTTACGGTTGACGAATCAACCAACTCGATTCTAATAACCAGAGAATTTGATGCAGAACTTTCATTAGTTTGGGATGCGTTTACCAAACAAGAAATTCTTGACCAATGGTGGGCACCAAAACCGTTGGTTTCAAAAACCAAAGTAATGAACTTTGAAGTAGGTGGACGAAGATTTTATTCGATGGTATGGCCTGAAGGACAAGAATATTGGGGAGTGGAAAAATACACTTTAATAGATCCCAAAACCAAAATAAAATTGTTGGCTTCTTTTACCGACAAAGACGAAAACATTAATGCCGAATTACCAACTTCAGAATGGGAATTGAATTTTAGTGAACAAAACGGAATCACAAAATTAAGTATTGTCATAAAAAATAAAACACTTGCTGACATTGAAACGATCATACAAATGGGCTTCAAAGAAGGCTTCACAATGACATTAAACGAATTGACAAACTTATTAAAAACTTTAAAGAAATAGAAAATGAATAAATTAATTTTTCTTGCAGCGATTGTTTTTTGTTTGACAATTTCTTGTTCAAATCCAGATCAGCCAGGTAACTCTGATAAAGCAATCAATCAAAGCGCAATTGCAAATGACACCAGTAAAAACATTAAAAACAAAAATATGATCACGCAAAAAATTACACCCTATTTGTGGGTAGAGAAAGATGCCAAAGCTGTAGCAGATTACTACTTATCCATTTTTAAAGACGGTAAGCTGAAAGATTTTCGCAAGTTCGATAGTGGCGAAAGTGGAAATGATGCAGGCATAGAAACAGCTGTAATTGAAATAGCAGGAATGGAGTTTAGTATATTAGCAGCAGGACCACTATTCAAATTTAATGAAGCAGTTTCTTTTGTTATCAATACTAAAGACCAGGCTGAAACGGATTACTATTGGGAAGCTCTTACTAAAAATGGTGGTGAAGAAGGCTCTTGTGGATGGTGTAAAGATAAATATGGATTATCATGGCAAGTTGTACCAACTGAATATTTTGAATTAATACATAGCGATGACCCAATAGTAAGGGACAAAGCCATGAAGAACACATTAAAGCAGAAAAAATTGATACTTTCAGAACTCAAATGAACAGATATCATTATTTATGGCAAGTAAGACATAGTTTGAAATAAAAAAGAGAAAAAACTTCCCATAACATGAACTGTGTAAAAAACCAAACAAATTTTTATTTTTTTTACGGTTTAGCTGAACAATAATTTGGTTGATACAAGCTATTGTTTTTTACTACTGCAAACACCTGCTT
>Ga0193738_1000377_pt1 | contig 24666 bp, 17 predicted proteins | sample L2a1metaG_FD_144927 | JGI IMG/M metagenome (GOLD analysis project Ga0193738, IMG submission 144927) | Soil microbial communities from a riparian zone of the East river system, Colorado, United States - L2a1 | ecosystem: Environmental > Terrestrial > Soil > Riparian zone | place: USA: East River... | reverse complement strand
TCTAGCTTCTTCAGCACCGAATCGATGGATAAAGCATCTCTTTTACGGTTTGCAATAGCTTTAGTAGTATGAAATAACTCCCAGCCATAATCCATATCGAATCCTGCATCAAAGATCCAACTCCCTTGTCCTTCTGCAAGCATAAATACTTTTTTGACTTTATTTAATTCTCTGATGGTATGCTTCCAGAACTCAGATTGATATTTTTCTGTGTGATCGCAACGAAAACCATCAATATCAGTTTCCGCCACCCAAAATTTCATAGATGCCGTCATGCTGTCCAGCATTTCTTTGTTGTTGAAATCAAGAACCCTGATGTCGGTCCAATCAAATTTCCATGTAGGCTTGCCAGTGCTATCCTTCATATAAAAATTTGTATGTGTTTCTAACCATGGGTGATCAGCACCTGTGTGATTGGGTACCCAGTCGATGATAACTTTAAATCCCTTATCATGAGCAGCATTCACCAGGTTTTTCCAATCCTGCATGGTTCCAAACTCAGGATTCACTTCCCTGTAATTTGCCACTGCATAATAACTTCCCAGTGTGCCTTTTCTTTCTTTTTTCCCTATTGGATGAATCGGCATAAACCAAAGAGTTTGCACACCCATTTCTTTTAACCGGTCAAGATGTTTTGCAAAAGCATTGAAAGTTCCTTCAGGTGTATACTGACGAACATTTACTTCATAAATATTCCCCTGTTTGATCCATTCCGTATTCTGATCGGCCGCTAATTCTTTAACTACAGTCTTTGAAGTATCCTTTTCTTTACAAGAAAAGATCAATGCAGATAATAATAGAGGTAAGAAAAGTTTTTTCATATTTAATTATTTTAAAGCAGGAATTTTTCCATTAATAATGGTGAGGGAAATTAGTTCTTTCATTGGTAAAGAAAAAATACAGAAGTTTGCACTATGCAGATCCATGAGAATCTCCCTCTTAAGCCCTACAACACGTTTAGTATTGATGCAAAGACCAGATTTTTTAATTCTTTTTCTTCTGTTGAAGATTTAGAGGAGAGCCTGATGATGTATTCTGAATACCCTGTTTTTATTTTAGGTGGAGGTAGTAATATTTTATTTACGAAGGATTATGAGGGAGCTGTTTTAAAAAATGAGATCAAGGGAATTGAACTTCAACATGAAGATGCAGATCATGTGTATGTGAAAGTTGGGGCAGGAGAGAACTGGCACCAGTTTGTGTTGCATTGTATTGATCATAATTGGGCTGGTGTTGAAAACCTTTCATTGATACCAGGTAATGTTGGCGCATCACCCATCCAAAATATCGGCGCTTACGGGGTTGAATTGGATGATGTTTTCTGGAGTCTCGAAGCATTTCATCTTTTTGACAAAAGAATTCACACATTTACAAGAGAGGATTGCGAGTTTGATTATCGCAACAGCATTTTTAAAGAAAGATATAAGGATCAGTTTGCAATTATATCGGTAACATTCCAATTAAAAAAGAAACCAATATTTCATACTGATTATGGCGCAATAGGTGAAGAGTTAGAAAAAATGGTAGTGAAGGATCTTAGCATAAAAGCGGTTTCGCAAGCTGTAATAAATATCCGAAGCTCTAAACTGCCAGATCCTCAAAAGATCGCTAATGCCGGGAGCTTTTTTAAAAACCCCGAAGTGCCAACTGAAAAATATGAAGAATTGAAATTAAAGTTTCTGGATATCATTGCTTATCCATTAGCAAAAGGAACGGTAAAACTTGCAGCTGGATGGATGATTGAGCAATGCGGATGGAAAGGATATCGTAAAGGTGACGCTGGTTGCCATGCAAAGCAGGCTCTTGTATTAGTGAATTTTGGCAATGCAACAGGAAAAGACATATACGATCTAAGCGAAGAGATCTTACAAAGTGTAAAAAACAAATTCGGAGTTGCCCTCGAACGCGAAGTAAACATTATCTAATAAAAATGCTTTCTAAGTAAAATCTTCCCCGTCATCTTCCTCATCACTGGTTTTTATTCCACCAAGATTAAGCATTGATCCCATCAGATCCTTAAATTCAATTTTACCCTCAATTACTTTTTTACTGATCATTGAATAAGCCGAAAGCCCATGTAAAACAAACTCCATCAATAGAGCAGTTTCTTTTTCATTAGCACCTTTATAAAACTTTTTCACCATCGGATGCAAGCCATCTACTTTGTAAAGCTGCACAAGCTTATCATCATCCTTCGTGTTAAAAAACAGATTCACCTGGTTTCCTTTATCAAACCAACTAATGATCGAACGATAGGGGTTTTCATCCCTGGAAGGCTCTTCCACGTTTTTTGGCCGCATTCTTTTTTTCAGCACTTCAGGATTGGGAAAGTAGTTTGAGAATTGAGAACGAATAGCTTTATCTAACAAATTCATAGCAACCTGGTAAGGACCTTCCTGTTCACCTTCATATACCAATTCAATTTTCCCGGTTATAGAAGGAATGATACCACCGAGATCACTTAGCCAAACCTGTGTTTCCTTTTCATTATTGACAATGGCCCTACGCTCAGCAGCACTCACTGCATTTTCAAAAGCAGAAATAGTGAGTCTTGCACTTACGCCACTTTTCTTATCTACAAATTCACTGGCTCTTGCTTCAAATGCCACTTGCTCTATCAATCTTTTTACAAGATCGCTGATCTTTATTTTTTCTTTTTGCTCTTCAGCGATCACAGCTTCCTGTTCAGTGATCTCAAGAGCAGTTTCCAGGGTTTTCGGATAGTGTGTCAGTATCTGGCTTTCGATACGATCTTTTAATGGTGTTACTATTGAACCACGATTTGTATAATCTTCAGGATTGGCAGTGAAGACAAATAGAATATCAAGTGGTAACCGCAACTTAAATCCACGTATCTGTATATCGCCTTCTTCTAAAATATTAAACAAAGCAACCTGAATGCGAGCCTGCAGATCGGGTAACTCATTAATTACAAAAATGCCACGATTGCTTTTTGGAATGATGCCATAATGGATCACACGTTCATCAGCAAAACTTAATTTCAGATTCGCGGCTTTGATCGGATCAATATCACCGATCAGGTCAGCAACACTCACATCAGGCGTTGCCAGTTTTTCTCCATATCGTTCACTGCGATGTATCCAATGGATGGGAGTTTCATCACCATGTGCTCCAATTTGATCAGCCGCATATTTTGAGGTCGGTTGTAGCGGATCATCATTCAATTCGCTGCCTGCAATACATGGAATATATTCATCAAGCAATTCGGTCATCTGTCTTGCCATTCTTGTTTTTGCTTGTCCACGCAAACCAAGAAAAAGAATATTGTGTTTACTTAGTAAAGCTCTTTCAACATCGGGCACCACGCTGTCTTCATAGCCAAGTATGCCGGGAAAAGTATTTTCCTTTCTTTTCAGTTTAAGAATAAGATTCTGCCGAAGCTCTTCTTTAATGCTACGAGGTTGATAGCCGCTTTTCTTTAACTCTCCGAGGGTTTTTATATTTTGAATGTTCATAGTTGTGTTCCCAGCTTTAGTAATTCTATTTAACTTTTGTTGCGTCGCACTCTTGTACGTCAACAATTCTATTCTTCTGTTTTTAAAAACTCTTTTTCTTGCTTATTGAGATCTGTCATTGAATATTTTTCTATGTGGTTTTTGGTCATTTGGTCTAACATATCAACTGTTGCTTTGTAAGATGCTTCTTTAGTAGGCTTGATTACTACAATCAAAGAATCTTTTGAAAACATTTTAAATCCGTCAGCTATCAATTTATCTGTATCATTACCCGAAACGGATCTGCCTCTTTTAATTGAATCCCCATAGTATCCAAAAACCTTATCATCTTTCAAAAGTATAAGGGTCAATTTTGTTCTTACGTTGTTATATTGATCAATAGTATCTTTCTCCGAATCTTTGGGCATATATAACTTAAGTGTTGTAGGCGATGACACGGTAGCTGTAAACATAAAAAATCCAATACAGGCTATTCCAAGAATGGCGATGATCAATAGTATCAAACGGAAGCTTATCCTCATAAAGCCTTGTTCAGAATTAATTAATAAACAGTTTTCCTTTTGCCACTTTCAAAATCCTTAAATATAAACGCTCCCAACTTGTCAAGTGCTGCAAAAAATGCTTTTCCATTATTTGTTTCTGTAAACTCATTCACGAACCGCTGCAGGTAAGGATCTGTTGCGATCATAAATGTAGTGATCGGTATTTTTAGTTTTTTACATTGCGCAGCAATGTTCAGACAACGGCTTGTTATCTTCCTGTCTAGTCCAAAACTATTTTTATAATATCGCTTACCGATCTTGAGGCAAGTTGGTTTACCATCTGTGATCATGAATATCTGCTTGTTCGGGTTTTTTCTTCTTCGTAAAATATCCATAGCTAGTTCAAGCCCTGCGACCGTATTAGTATGATAAGGGCCAACCTGTAAGTAGGGGAGATCTTTTATTTCTACCGGCCATGCATCATTACCGAATACAACGATATCCAAGGTGTCTTTCGGATATCTTGTTGTAATTAATTCACTCAATGCCATTGCCACTTTTTTGGCTGGGGTTATCCTGTCTTCACCGTACAAAATCATTGAGTGAGAAATATCGATCATCAATACTGTAGATGTTTGCGCCTTGAAATCCGTTTCCCTTATGCTCAGATCATCTTCCTGCATATTGAAACTTTCTATGCCATGATTGATCTGTGCATTGCGTATACTTTCAGTAAAATCAATTTGCTCAAGCATATCGCCAAAACGGAATGGCCTTGATTCAGGATTTAATTCATCACCTTGACCAGGTTTGAAACTATGGTGATCGCCTTGTTTTGTTTTCTTCAGTTTCCCAAAAATTTCTTCCAGGCTTCTTTTGCGAATACTTTGTTCAGTTTTTGGTGTGATCTTTATTTCTCCAAGCTGATTATCATCAGTGATATATCCTTTGTCCTTTAGATCCTCAATAAAATCGCCGATGCCATACTCATCATCTGTTAATTCAAATTTTTTATCAAGCTCATTCATCCAGCTTAATGCTTCAGAAAGTTCGCCGTTTGTATAAGTAAGTAACTGCATGAACATATCCAGCAGTTGTTCAAACCGCGATTTGCCTCCTTCATTCGGATCAAATTTTTTAAAATGATGACCGATCATTCTATTTCAGATTTTAAATTTAAGATTGCAGATCTAGTCTTGGCTGGCAGAAATCACATAGCAAATTACAACTTTATTTAATCGGGCATTACCGTAAATAAAAAACCTCCCGATTTCGGAAGGCTTCTTATTTTTTATTTTAATGATCTTATTTGGTTTTTGGAGAATCAGGCTTCCCTGTTAATTTATTTGAATTAGCAGGTTTCAACTCTGATAAAGGAGAGTCCAACTTTTGATTCAGCGTATCTTTGGCTGCCGGGTTGTTTTCAGTTTCTGCCCTGTTTAAATATTGCATCATATTAAAAACTCTTGTCATTTCATAAGACAGGCCTGCTTGATTCCTGGAAAGATTTGCACCTAAATAAGCATCAGCCTGTTGGTTTGGTTGGCCTCCTTGTTGTTGTTGCATCTGTTCCATGAATTTTTGCTGGCTGTAATTCATCAGTATGTCTTCAAGCTGTTTCTTTGTCATATCACCAAGCGAAGCAAAATATTCCATATGCTGATTAAAGTCTCTTGATAATGCACCACTGATCTTTTTTGCCAGGTCTGTAGCGCCACATTCATATGCTGCTTCCATTAATGAAAGACTTGCCTGGTTGTGCAACTCTACACGGCTGGGTATACCATATGGTACATTTGTATCAGGAATAAGCTGGTCTGATTTTAGCAAAGCAGCTTTGGCTTCTTCTTTTCTTCCTTTTGCAATTAGTCCTTTTGCCACGTCTGCAAAAGATTGACGGATCGTATAAAGATGCCTGCGATTCTCCTCATCAAAATAAACTCCTTTTACATCTGCATGTCCATTTGTGAATTTCTTCATCATGTTTTCATACATAGGCTCAACATTCACATCAGAAGCTGCCTTTATTGGTATAAGACGGAAAGTAAGCCCTTCTCTTCTCAGAAAATCAGTTATACCCATGCCAACTTGTTGTGATGTGAAATAGATCGGTCTTTTCCATTGATTAGTCGCAATGACATTCAGGATGATCAATTGATCTCTTGTAACGATTCGGTTGGTTGGTAACTCAAATTGCATTTCGCTCATCACCGCATCATCTGCATTGACAGTTCCATTTTTTCTTACCAATGCAGTATCAACTGGAACTTTGAATTTTTTCACTGGTAGGAATCTCGCCTCAGGTTGGTTACCGATCACATTTTTCATTACATCATAAAGAGGATAATATTGATCCTGCGGTACTTTGTCATTTGCCATGTATTGCAAATACTGCAGTTTGTCGCCTATGATTTGGTCAGGGCGCCAAATAACATCCACCGAATCGCTTTGGTTTATTTTATATCGCAGTTGATTTATGTACCAATCAATACCTAACAAACTGGTATTGATAATGCGAATATCAGGTCTTACCTTTTCTACTTCCTGCGCATACCACAAAGGATATGTATCATTATCGCCAAAACAAAACAGGATGGCATTAGGTGCGCAGCTTTCCAGGTAATTTTTTGCATCATCTCTTGCCAATGTTTTTTTACTGCGGTCATGGTCATCCCATTCCTGGTTGGCCATCAGTATTGGAGCAAGCATACATATTACTGCTGCTGCAATATTTATAATTCTTTCATTTACTCCTTTGGAAGAAATTGCTTTCAACACTGCGGGTAAACCAACTGCCAGTATTGCATAGATGGCTGTTATCATCAATGATGTTTTTATAACGGCTGCTCCTGGCAAATAGGTCATACTAAAAACTGAAACGAGGAAAGTAAGAACAGATCCATATACCACTGTATTGAATGAATTTTGTTTTATTTCCTTTGTCAATTTTACAAGTGCTGTTACAGCTAAGCCTATCCATATTGCAAAGGCATAGAATGATCCCACAAACGCATAGTCTCTTTCACGAGGTTGGTTACCCGGCATGTTCAGGAATAGTCCAATTGCGATCCCGGTAAAAAAGAAAAGTAAAAAGCTCACCACCCAATCATTTCTTTTCTTTATGAAATGATATACACAACCAAGAATACCAAGTAAGAAGGGTAGAAGGAATAATTTATTATTTGCCTTATTCGCTTTTAAGCTATCCGGCATTGTGCTTTGATCACCCAGCATTTGTTTGTCAATAATGGAGATACCTGTTTGCCAGTTCCCGTCTCTGCGATTGCCAAAACCCTGCAGGTCGTTTTGTCTACCAGAGAAATTCCACATGAAATAGCGCCAATACATCAGGCCCATTTGATAACTGAAAAAGAAATTAAAATTATCACCATAGGTTATAGGGGGATCATAAGCAACTCTGCCAGTTGCATCCTGGTAAGGACTTTTGTTCAACCAATCAATATAAAATCTTAAATGATCCTGCTGATCTGATCCATCCCAAATACGCGGGAACACCATCTTCTGTGACGCATCATAATCATATTCTTCCTCGCGACCAAGTTCTACATATCTATTTCCCAATTGACCCCATTTCATCCTTCCTTTCTTCATATCATAATAGCCATCTCTGTCCTTGTCATCGGGAAGTGATCCAAAATGCGGACCCATTAGTATTGGCGCAGATCCATATTGTTCACGGGCAAAATAAGAGGCAAGTGTCATTGGGTTATCAACGTTACTCATGTCGATTCCCGGGTTTGCTTTTGAACGAATAAGGGTAGTGACGTAAGTGGAATAGCCAATCATTACAAAAACTAAACACCAGACAGCCAGCCGAAGCATAGGCATACCCCTATCCTTTGCCACTTTTAATAAGAACCAGAGACCAACTCCAAAAAGTATAAAGAAGAAAGTAAAACCAGTAAAGAATGGAAGACCAAACCCATTTACAAAAATTCGATCAAATAAAGCGGATGTTCTTGGAATAGCATACACCATTCCAAAAAGTATCGCACCGGTCAATACGCAGCTGAACAAAAATGCAAAAATAGATTTACGAACAGTTGGCGTATATTTTTTATAGAAATAGATCATTACGATAGCCGGCAAAGTCAAAAGATTCAACAAGTGAACGGTAATTGAAAGACCAAGCATAAAGAAGATGAACACTATCCAACGATCAGCCCTGTTTCTTTCAACAACATCTTTTGCCAATTCATAAGCATGTTCCCATTTCAGCATGGCCCAGATAATAAGTGCAGTAAAGAATGAGGATAGTGCATAAACCTCACCTTCCACAGCACTGAACCAAAATGTATCGCTGAAAGTATAAGCCAGTGCACCAACCACACCTGATGCCATAACTGTAAAAGTCTGTTGCGTTGTCAGGTTCTCACCGTGATTTACAAACATCTTACGGGCAAAATGGGTGATGGTCCAGAAAAGAAATAAAACACAGAAACCACTGGCAAAAGCACTCAAAAGATTGACAGAACTGGCAGCATTTGCTGCATCACCGCCGCTAAATAGAATAATAAACAACCGACCAAGCATCGTGAAAAGAGGGGAGCCTGGCGGGTGGGGGATACCAATTTCATTTGCACAGGCAATAAACTCGCCGCAGTCCCAAAAACTTGCTGTGGCTTCCCGTGTAAGTGTGTAAGTAGCAGTAGCAATCAGCAATATTACCCATCCGGTAATATTGTTTACTTTCCTGAAATTCATAAAGATTTGATTTTATTCCTTTTTTTCCCGAAGCTGTCGGTATGGAATGGGGGCAAAAATAGGGTTTCAACAGAAGATTTCGCCTTTCCGGCAGGCAAAACAATATTTAAAATATTTGAAAGGTTGGTGATGGATTGAGGTCTTATAAAAGAATAGAGGCTATCTCTTTCCATGAATCAACTCTTTTATGGCGGCCGTCATTTTTTAATTGATTATGGGGTTGGGTAAAGAGGAGGCTGGTTCCTTTAAAAAGATCGAGATTTTTAAAATGATCATCGATCATTATATCTGCGTCAACTATCTTTTTACTTCCGCAAAAAACGATCTGTTGCCAACTCAAAAAACTGAAATGTTCATTCAGCCATTCTAATTTTTCCGGAAGGCTCTGAGGAAACTCCATGGCTGCAGAAACGATGAACAATTCATAGGTTTTATTAAGCTCCGCCAATACTTCTACACTGTCTTTTACTACCGGTGCAGTTCTGAAAAACCCTTTTGCATATACATATTCATTTATATGAGGGAAAGCTTTTCTTTCTTCAACTCCAATTACATCTTCTATCGGTCTCCTTTTGCCAAAATCTTTTTCATCGTAACGGAAAAATTGTTCGTACACATCGGCTAGCACTCCATCCATATCAACAGCTAATCTTTCCATGACTATTCAAAATTTATTCTTACTGTTTGATAAAAAAGTTGGTTTTGTAAGATCTGCCTTGACTGTGAATTTTTTTCTGAGAACCCTTTTAGCCCAAGCAGTCCTGCTGCATTTCCTTTGTTAATAGCAATTTCAAGATAACCGGCACTGTTAAACAAGGCTAGTTTTTCACCCTCTTGCACATCCGCATAGGTTTGGCTAATATGATCGATCACTTCATCCCTCTTAAAATTTATTTTGAAGCCGCGGCCCTTACGCAGCTCCTCAAACTCATGGCGGGTTATATTGACGATCACATTTTCAAAATTGTCAATAAAAATTATCTGACCATCGATCCAATCATCGCCAACTGCAGGCCTTAACGGATTTTTTTCTATATAGGCTATATCAGGCTGACCAATATTCTTGATCGACTCTCCGTTGACGAGCTGGTTAATTGTATTTCCAAAGATGTCGGCACACTGTAACGTATTTTTCATTTTCCCATCCGGCCATGGAATACCAATAACTACCTCGGGTTTTTCTTCAAGTATCATAGTGAGCAGGCCATTGTTAGCACAAAAAAGATATTGGTTGTTATGAAATGCAAGTAATAAATGATCCTGGTTTTTGTCAAACAGGTTCACCATGATGATATGATAGGTAAAATCAGGGAAATTCTTAATAGCATTTTTGCAAACGTATGATGCCTGGGGATAATTAAACGGAGCGATATTATGAGAAATATCTATCAACCGAAAGTCCGGGTTGATACATAGAAGTCTCGCTTTTATGGCCCCTGCAAGGTAGTCGTGGTTACCGATATCAGAGGTCAGGGTTAGTAGTGGCATTATCTATTTTAGAATTTAGTCCCGAAAGCTACCGGGAACAGATCTCGGACTTTAATATCTCGCAAAAATAAGTTTGACTTAGAGAATTTACCAATGAAATCTAAATCTTAAATCCGAAATCTCAATTCATTTCTCTAGTTTACCTTCTTTATAAAAAAACTTTCTTACCATCTTATCGGCAAGTCCGGGAAAAAATTTATTCAGAAACACAGTCTGTTTTCCCTGGAATGTCATCACAACAGTTCTTTTTCTTTTTTCAATTGCTGTTAATATTCTTTTTGCACATTCTTCTGCTGTCATCATTTTGCCTTCATCCATTGGGCTCTCTCCTTGAGCTTCTCCTTCTTTATTCAAAGCAGCATTCCTGATATTTGAGGTTGTAAAACCAGGGCAAACCCACATTACATTAACCCCGGACTCAAGCAATTCAGTTCTGATGGCTTCCAACCAACCTTGTAATGCATGTTTTGATGCAGAATAACCGCTTCTGCCCGGCAGCCCACGATAGCCCGCAATAGAAGAAACCCCCACCACGGATCCTTTTCTTTCAATTAAAAATGGTAAAGCATATTTGGTACAGTAAACAGCGCCAAAAAAATTAATTTCCATTACTTTTTTGATCACGTCTATAGAAGCATCTTTCAATTCTGCACGCATTGATATGCCTGCATTATTGATAAGTACATCGATGGAGCCATACATTTTATAGGTAAGTTCTATCAGTCTTCTGCAATCATTTTCACTGCTGACATCGGCCACCATTGTTTGAAGGTCAGCTGAGGGATATTGAGTCTGTAATTGATAAAGCTTATCGTGATTTCTGCCACAAGTAGAGATTTTTGCACCCTGTTTGATCAATTCTTCGACAAGTGCCTTTCCAATTCCGTCTGTGCCGCCAGTCACAATTACAACTTTATCTTTAAAATAAGTGGACATTTTACTGCTTATGGTTACAAACGTACTTTAAAATGCGGGTAATAAAAAAGCCTCCGTTTGAGGAGGCTTAAGTGGTGATCCCGCTGGGACTCGAACCCAGGGCCCCAACATTAAAAGTGTTGTGCTCTACCAGCTGAGCTACGAGATCGACCTGGTTCCAACTAATAAGGATACCTTATTTTTTGGGAGTGCAAAAATACAGTTCCAAGCCCTTTGAGCCAAAAGTTTTTGGATTTCGGTAGAAAAAATTTATTGGCACTTGATGTTGATAACTTGACCTCTCATTCATCAAAATGCTTTAAAAGCAACTCTTTATCCAAAAACATCGATAATTAACCATTAACCGAAACTAGTTCTCCTTCATGGATCAAGAAAAATCTTCCTCTGAAATAACTAATATTTTTCCCAGCTCGCCTAAAATGTTTGTTATTAAAGGCAGGCAAAACGAGTATGTGTCTTCGCCAATGCCTTTTTTGTATATCGAACTTAAAAAGTTTGCAAACATAAGAGATACTTCAACTTTTCAACTTCAGCTTCCACTTGACAGCATATCTAAAAGAATTATTAAACGTTCTGGTGATATTTTTTTATCATCAATAGTTATTGTTGGTATACTTAGCTGGCTAATTCCAATAATGACTCTATTGATTAAGCTTGAATCAAAAGGATCCGTTTTCTTTTTACAAAAAAGAAATAAACGAGGAGGAAAAACTTTTACTTGTATTAAATTCAGATCGATGATCGAAAATGAGGATACAGATATATTGCAGGCCGCTACAGATGATGAAAGAATAACTAAGCTTGGAAGATTTTTGCGAAATCATTACCTGGACAAAGTTCCTCAGTTTTTTAATGTTTTAATTGGCGATATGTCTTTTATAGGTCCGCGACCACACATGGTTAGTGATAATAATAAATATGAAGAGCTGATTGAATATTACGATTATCGTCATAAAGTGAAACCCGGCATTATCGGTCTATCACAGGTCATGGGTTATACAGGAGAAGCTAGAAGTTTGCAAGCAATGAGAGGCCATTGGTCGCTGTCTCTCGATCTTAAAATATTATGGAACACCTTTCGCAAAATTGTCGGTTTTTGATCCTGTATTTTTCAGATAGTTTACTTCTTTCAAAAAATAAATTAGAATTATCTTTCTGTTTCATCCGATTAAGCATTGAGAGAAAAGCTTAAACATATTTTTCGTATACTAACTCCGTCTGAAAAACGACAGTTTTGGGTATTGATAGCACTAAATGCATTGATCAGTGTTGCTGATATTGCAGCATTAGCCTTTTTGCTACTGGTGATCAGTTTTTATATAAATAATTCGGTAGAAGGGATCGATTTTCTACCTGCCTGGGTGTTAGATCAAAATTCTGTAATGCTGATTACTTTTTTTCTTATCCTCTTCGGTTTAAAAAACCTCCTGGGAATTTCCATTTCTAACCGACAATATAGGTTTATCAGCTGTGTGGCTGTGCGAATCTCCAAAAACAAATTAGAAAATTACCAACGTGGGCAATTTGAAAACTATATCAACATTGATTCTTCTGAGCTTATTCGTAAGATTGCTTTTCAGCCATTTGAATTTTGTGAGCATATTCTGTTGAATATTCAACAGGTCATTATTCAATTATTTCTTATTGTGTTGACTATTGGTGCAATTCTATTATATAATGTCAAATTGTTTTTATTGTTATTTGTCATCTTGTTACCTCCTGTGATAGTTGTATTCTTTTTCATAAAAAAGAGGGTTGCTGCTGCAAAAAAAAATATACATACCAGTAATGAGAGTTCATTCCGGTACTTGCTTGATGCTATGAAAGGGTATGTAGAAGGAAATATTTACCAGCGTAATGATTTTTTCCTGCAACGATTTATCGCAGCAAGACAAATATTCGGAAAGCATTTGTTCGATTCACATGCTGTACAGGCAATGCCTACCCGGATCATAGAAACTTTTGCAGTGATTGGATTATTTTTTCTGATTGTTATTGCCAAATGGTCTGGAATAAATAGCAATACTGCACTTATTACTATCGGTGCTTTTATGGCTGCGGCTTATAAGATCATACCCGGGATAGTAAAGATCATAAATGGTAGCGGTCAAATAAAGGCATATGAGTTTTCTATTGATGATCCTGCAAATGCAAATATGGATATAAAAGAAGAACAGGTATTGAAGTATGACCCTGTTTACTCACTTAGTTTGGAAAGGTTAGATTTCAAATATGATGATCATGTGGTGTTGAAGAACTTTTCTCTGTATGTTAAAAAGGGGTATTTTGTTGGTATTACTGGTATGTCAGGAAAGGGGAAAACAACTATCTTAAATTTAATACTTGGGTTTTTGACGCCGGCTAGGGGGAAGATTTTGGTCAATGATGTTTTAGTTTCACCTTCCGGATTAAGAAAATATTGGCCCGGCATTTCTTATATACGGCAGCAGTCATTTCTTATTCATGATTCTATTTTACGAAATATAACGCTTCATGAAAATTACTATGATGAAGAAAAGTTGAAACAGGTATTAGAGATTTCCGGACTAAAAGATCTTGTTGATAGTACTCCTGAAGGGCTTCATAAAATGATAGCTGAAAATGGAAAAAACATCAGTGGGGGTCAGCAACAGCGGATCAATATTGCAAGGGCATTATATAAAGACGCAGAATTAATACTACTTGATGAACCTTTTAATGAACTGGATGAGGCGTCTGCTTTATCATTAGTGAAATATTTTCACCAGTTATCTTCTTTAGGTAAAATAGTGATCCTGATAACTCATGACATTAAAAATCTTTCGTATTGTAATAAAATAATTTCACTGGATGAGCAGTAAGGAAAAAACATTGGTCTTTCTAACGCCTGCATTTCCAGCAAATGAGTCGGAGGAAAATTGGATCTCTTTTCAGCAAATTCTTTTACGGTCAGTCAAAAAATTATATCCTGGTATAAAAATTATTGTTTTAAGCTTTATTTATCCTCACACCATTTCAAATTATAATTGGAATGACATAGAAGTTTTCAGTTTTGATGGTATGAGGTATAAAAAATTCAGACGGCCTTTGTTATGGCGAAATATTTGGCGAAAGCTCAGTGCAATAAAGAAGGAGCATAAAATAACTGCCATATTCAGTTTATGGTGTAGTGAGTGTGCCTTAGTAGGCAGATATTTTGGAAAGAAAAATTCAGTTAATCATTTTGTATGGATATGCGGACAGGATGCAAGAAAGAGTAACAGATTGGTAAAACTAATTCGCCCTTCATCTAATGAACTGATAGGGATGTCTGATTTTCTTGTCGATGAGTTTTTTTTTAACCATAATATAAAGCCGGCTCATCTCATTCCGCCGGGAATTGACCTGTCAATGTATGATGGTCCCAGGGCGATAAGAAATATCGATATCATAGGAGCCGGGTCGTTAAGCATCTTAAAGCAGTATGATATTTTCGTGGATGTTATTGCGGGATTAAAAAATAGAATGCCTGAAATAAAAGCAGTTTTATGCGGAGGTGGAGAAGATGCAGAGAGAATTTCAAAGATGCATGAAACTTATTCATTGCAACAAAACCTGGAACTTACCGGCATGCTTACCCCCCGCGAAACAATACGAATGATGCAGCGATCAAAGATCATGCTGCATCCTTCTTCTTATGAAGGCTTCAGTATGGCTTGCTATGAAGCGTTATACGCCGGGGCTCATGTTATTAGTTTTGTAAAATCGATGCACCACTATATTTCACACTGGCATGTTGTAAGATCAAAAGAAGAAATGCAGCAAAAGGCTTTTGAATTATTAAATGATCCAAAACTTGATAACGCTCCCATATTTACATATTCTATGGATGATAGCGCAAAAAAGATCGTGAACCTGCTTGGGCTTTCTGAGTAATTTTCAGATCAACTGTTTTGATTTTTCAAAGATCATTTCGGGTGTGTAACGGGTCAGGCATCGTGTATCGCCCCATTTACATTTTTCCTGCATACAATTTCCACATGGTAGATCACAAGAATCGACAAAATCTGAATATTCTCCTAATGGCTGTACCCAATCACTTCTTGTTCCTCCTAACAATGCAAAGGTAGGAATCCCGGATACCCATGACATATGCATAAGACCTGAATCTTCACTAAGAACTAGTTTTGCAAACTGAAGAATAGCGAATGCTTCGGCCACTGATGTCTTTCCAATTAAGACGATCAGATTTTCCCCTAAATTTTTTTTTAAATGATCGCCTTTTGAGCGATAAAAGGCAAGCCAATAATAAGAAATTGTGTTTGTGGAAATTCATGAAGCCACAATTTTGCAAATGAGGCATAGTATTCAATTGGCCAGTTCCTGGTTTCAAAAACTCCTGCAGGATTTAAAACAACAAGGTTTTTTTTCGGGTCCCATCCGTTGCTGATCAAAATTTCCTTTGCATTTAGGCCGCTTTTTAAATAAAGTTTTTTTGCCAAATTATTTGTTCCAATACCAACCGCTTCAATAGTTCTTTTGTTTCTTTCGCCTGCGGGCAAAGGAGAATCTTTGTCAAATTCTACCCATGCTGATGGGTTTAATGTTTTTCTTACTAATCGACTAAGTTTATTATTCTGAAGGTCTATTACAATATCATAACGCCGAAATAAAAGTGTTGGTAATAAAAATATTGTGTAGATGAATTGTTTTTTAAAATTTCTTTTCCCTTTAATTGAAAAAATTTTATTGAATAAAATAAGATTCCTGGGAATAGGATCTGTTTCATCCCGAGTGAGCAGATCAATTTGTACTAATGCGGGCAGGTTGTTACGAAGATCCTGCAAGTATGGCAAAGTGATCACAACATCGCCTGTGGCTTGCAATCGAATGGCAAGTATTCTTTTTGGGAGAGACCTTTTTGTCCATGGTTTTCCAGCAATGTCCATCTTCCGAAAATTTACTTTGAATTTATTTCATATTAATAAAGATTACCGCCTTTTCTATTACCCTTCTTTCTTATCAAGAAGATCGATGCTAAAAAGAATTTTTTGATCCTTTTAAATTCACCATTGAAAGTTTATAGGACGGGTTCAATAATTTTCCTGTTATTCCTAGCTGCTTTTGGATAAGGATTTTTATTCCACAAAACGTCCCACATTGATTTGAACCCGGCCCGCAGCATTGCTTTGTTTCCGGAGAAAACAAAGCTGATCATGTTTCCAATCAATGACCAAAGCAACAGTCTTCTTTTAATATTTTTTAGAGTTTTCTTAGTCTGTATAAAATAATCAAGCGTCAATACGCGGCGATAATACTGCAACGGTTGCATTAAGCGATTGGTTGTTTCCTGCTGATGATAAACGCAAGTATTATTTAGAACATGAATACCTGCGCTTGGAAATCCGGCGATCACACCATAATTCTCACCGATACCATGCCGGTCAAGTACTTCATCAAACGGAGAATTTAGTAGCCATTCTTTTTTAACCAGAGATCCGCCAAGGCTATACACCGGAGCAAAAAAGTGATCACTTGAAAGATCTGTGATGACAGGCCAACCAGCTTTGGTAATGTGATTTCCTTTGCGTTGATAGTATTGTTTTATCTTTCGTATAATAAGATTATTTGCAGAACAGTTTATTGGACCCCAAATGCCAAGCTTGAAAATATATTTCCAAAGCAGTCGTTTGGCTGAAGTTTCAGGATAGCCTCCTGTCCAGGCATTACCATTTTTTTGCAACCATACACCCGAGATTGCGCCTGAGTCTGAATGATTGTTGATATGGATACTGAGCTTTTGTAAATAATCAGCAGGAATTTCAATATCATCATCACACAGAAATATCCATTCAGATTTTGCTTGTCTTATCCCGGTATTGCGTTGAATGCAAACCGATCTTTCTGAGGAGATATAATAGATCGGGAAATTTTTGATCGCTGAATAGTCATCAGGACTAAGTCTATCATTCCCTGAATCAACAATTATCACTTCATGAATAGGGTATGTCGATCGATCAAGACTCACGAGTAAAGAGAGCAGTCGCATTTTACGGTCAACGGTGGGTATAACTACACTTATTTGCATTGTAAGTTAAAAAATCAGGCTATGAATGTAAAGAGATAAAATAAATAACAAATAGCCAATAATTCTTATTAATGATGGTGGGCAACTTATAATATAATATCACCGTTTTAAAAGGCTTTAATATCTTAGTAAGGAATTAGTGACACTAGTATGAAAAAAATAGCAAAGTATTTCGCTGGAATTATTTATAAACCTTTTTTTCTTTTACTCTTTCCCGTCTTTTTTGTTTTTCATGGCTATACTGTCAATTATGATTCTGTACCTGTTGACGAAGCTCTGTGGCTGACATTGCAATATATTGGGGTCGGCATTTTAATTGCTGGCATCTTTTGGCTCTTGTATCGGGATATTATAAAAGCAGGCGTTGCTGTATTATCGATCATGGCTTTTCATTTCTTTTTTGGCAACATTCTTGATTTTCTGAAAGATCATTTTGCTCAAACCATTTTTCGATACAGGGTTATGATCCCTTTTTGCATTTTTATTTTTTTGTTACTTTTTATATGGCTAAAGAAAATAAAAAAACGCCTTTTCATTTTTACTTTTTATCTGAATATTCTATTGGCTATTTTAATAATTGTAGATGCAGGCTGGCTGATCACTAAAATACCTGCCGCGAAAGAAAAAAAAGTATTCCGTCCAGAAGTTGAAGGATTTACGATCTGTGATACTTGCCAAAAACCGGATATCTTTTTCATCATTCCTGATCAATACGCAGGTTATACCGCACTGAAAGATGTTTTTGATTTCGACAATGCAGATTTTGAGAATGAATTAAAAGCCCGGGGATTTAATGTTGTAAGAAAAAGCATCAGTAATTATAATTTAACCCCTTTTTCAGTTGCCTCTACATTAAATATGGATTTACTTTCTTTAAAAAAAGGGCAGCAGAATTATAGTACCATTGGTTATAGTTATGAAGTGATCCGGAATAGCCGGGTACTAAAATTTCTTTCCAGAACCGGGTATCGGTTTTATAACTGTTCAATTTTTGATTTTGATGATCAACCAGCGCATAAATACTCTGCTTTCTTGCCTTATGGGATTAAGCTTGTGACAGCACAAACCTTTACAACTCGGTTGAAAAATGATTTTCGCCAGGATATACTGGATGGGAAATTAGGGATGAAAAAATTTCAAAATAAAATTGCTTACGACAACCTATATTTTAACGATAAGATCATTGACCTTACCGCTAAAATTGCAGCAGAAAAAACAAATGAACCTAAATTTGTTTATACCCATCTGATGATGCCACATTATCCTTATTATTTTGACAGTAAAGGTAATCCACTGCCCATTGAAAAGCTTGGAGGTCTGAAAAGGGTAAATGCAAATGACTATATTGAATACCTCCAATATGGCAATAAACGATTACTTGAGTTAATTGATAATATTTTGAGAGGGTCTGTTTCGCCCCCACTTATTATTGTTTTAAGTGACCATGGGTTTCATTACCCAGAAAAAAAGGCCGACCCTGCTTATGATTTTCTCAATCTTAATGCTGTTTATTTCCCTGATGGGAATTATAGCCAATTGTATGACAGTATCAGCAATGTGAACCAGTTCAGACTGATCTTTAACCAATATTTTGGTCAACGATTGCCTATGCTGAAAGATTCCACTACGAATCTTCGGGATTAATTATTTTTAACAGGCAACCCTTTTAGTGTTTAAGGTGATTTGACTTTATAAGAATTTGGTAAATGAATAAACTTCTTTTCACACATTCATATTTTCTGCGGTTTGATCCAAAGCAATGGGAAACTGGATTGCCTTATGCTCCGCTCGGTACATTATATGCGGCTTCGTTAATGCGACAGGAGGGGTATGATGTAGCGTTTCATGATGTAATGTTTGCAAAGAGCCCCGAAGATATCATTCCCGCTATAGAAAAATTTCAACCCGATTATTTGGTTTTGTATGATGATGGATTTAACTACCTCACTAAGATGTGCCTCACCAATATGCGTGAAGCTGCATTTAAGATGTGTAAGCTGGCCAAGGAGAGGGGCTGCACAATCATCGTTTCAAGCTCTGATTCTACAGATCATTACGAAAAATACATTGACGAAGGCGCCGACTTTATTCTTCTGGGCGAAGCGGAAATGACTCTACTTGAATTGGTCAATGCGCTGCAGGAAAACAAAAAAGATATTTCTGTAATTCCAGGTATTGCCTTTAAGCAAAATGATTGTGTAATAAAAACAACACGAAGAAATGTATTAAAGGATCTTGATAGTTTGCCTTTACCTGCGTGGGACCTGGTCGATATACAACCTTATCGTCAATCATGGTTAGATCATGTCGGTTATTTCTCTATGAATATCGGTACAACAAGGGGTTGTCCATTTAAATGTAATTGGTGTGCAAAGCCGATCTATGGTAATCGTTATAATTCCCGTTCACCGCAAAATGTGATGCAAGAATTAAAAATGCTAAAAACAAAATTTCAATTCGATCACATTTGGTTTTGTGATGATATATTTGGATTAAAACCTGGCTGGGTAAATGAGTTCGCTGATCTTGTAGAGAGAGAGCGCCTTTATTTCAAATTTAAGATCCAGGCTAGAGCCGACCTGTTATTACAGGAAAATTATACTCGTGATCTTGCAAGAGCTGGTTGTGATAATATCTGGATGGGAGCGGAGAGTGGTTCACAAAAGATATTAGACGCGATGGATAAAGGAACAACTGTTGAACAAATTCATGCATCTACAAAACTCATTCGTAAGTATGGAATGAAACCATCCTTCTTTATCCAGTTTGGATATGTAGGAGAAACTAAAGAAGATATAAAGAAGACGATAAGGATGATCAATGAGCTATTGCCTTATGAAATAGGAATATCTGTTTCTTATCCGTTGCCGGGTACTGGATTTTATGAAAAAGTAAAACCAGATCTGAAAGAAAAAGCAAACTGGACGGATTCAGATGAATTGGCTTTAATGTTTCGCAATACCTATCAACCGGCTTTTTATAAACAATTATATCGATATGTTCACAGGTCTTATCGCATGCACCTTGCATTGGAAAATATCAGGCAGCTTTTTTTGCAGCCAGCAAAAACATCTTTGAAAAAACTTAAAAAAGCTACTTCCTATTTTTATTATCTACCTGCAAGTATCCTGGCGAAAATAAAATTAAATGCTCTTGAAAAACCTACCCCATCGTGAATGGACCTCCGCATAGTGTAAATGAGAAAGCGGCTGAGAAAGCTTTTAGTAAACAGTCTGCAATTTTTGATGATACATATTCTGCCAATATTATTGTTCAATACAAGAGGCAAAGGGTCAGGGATCACCTGAAACAATTTTTAAAACCCAATAGCAAAATTCTTGAATTAAATGCTGGTACTGGTGAGGATGCAGTTTGGTTTGCGAAACATGATCATACTGTTCATGCTACTGACATTTCAAGTGGGATGCAGGAAAAACTCATTGAAAAAGTTCACCAAAACAAACTTGAAAAACATGTGACTACTGAACTTTGTTCATTTACTAAATTACAAGATCTGAAAAATAAAGGACCTTATGATGTGATCTTTTCCAATTTTGCTGGATTGAATTGTACAGGAGAATTAGATAAGGTTCTTCAATCGTTTTCGGCATTACTTAAACCCAATGGAATCGTGACTCTTGTAATTCTTCCAAAATTTTGTTTATGGGAAAGCCTGCTATTTTTAAAAGGAGATTTTAAAACTGCTCTTCGCCGTTTCTTTAGTCGCAAAGGAACGAAAGCACATATAGAGGACGAATATTTTACTTGCTGGTATTACAATCCATCGTATGTAATAAAAAGCATGAAAGACACTTACCAGGTCTTGTCTGTTGAAGGACTTTGTACATTGGTGCCACCATCTTATCTTGAAAATTTCCCAATGAAAAGGCCAAGATTTTTTAAGTGGCTAAGAGAAAAGGAAAGTATACGAAAAGATAAATGGCCATGGAAAAACATTGGTGATTATTATATTATTTCCTTAAGAAAAAAAGTATCATAATCAGAACTTACCGGATGTCTAGTTTGTCTTCAATTTTTCATCGATCTCCAACATTCGTTTTTCATGTTTTTTGAGAAACGAATCGTGGAAAAAAATCGGGTTGGGTTTAGAATAATGCTTACTCGTCTTTAATCCCATTCTTTCACCTTTTGTATTGAGTCGTTTTTGATCTTCTTTTATTTTCCATCTTCGGGTAGTTAATTTCATCAGGTAATTATCCAACCAGTTACCTAAGCGGTTATTAAATAAAAATTCGCCGGTCTTTTTCAGCCAATTGTCTTTTGCAAAGGTGATCTTGACATCAGGAATATATTGGTTAGGAAAATAGGAGAGGGCCCATTGATTGCTTTCGAAAAATTTTTTCATGCTTCCGTTTCCAGCCATTGGCATAAGAGTAACTAACTCTGTGGCAGTATAAATGTTTCTTTCTTCAATTTGCAATTCTACTTCATCTACATAATAATTCATACAATAGAATTGCTTTCTTCCTTTAAGAAAAGGCATTTTTTTAAAAAGATGCATCAGGGTTCTTGCTATCCAAAGACGATTAGCTTTTGTTATTACGAAATAATCAATATCAGCATTTTCGTCTGCGAAATTCTTTGATAAAGAACCTGAAATACCGATTGCCCTTACATAAGGGAAATTGTAAAGAAACTTTGTGATCTTATTGGCCTTAGCTAATAATTGATTCGCTTTTTCATTTCCATTTCTTCTACGCGCAACAAGGGCATAATTATTTCGGAGTGAATACAAGCCATCGTGAAGCCAGATATACCCTGCCTGTTTCAGCTTTTCTAATGTAAATTTTAAGTCTTCATCATTTATTTCCTTATCAAGAAAATCCTTGATTTCTTTATGTGTTAACGGGTATTCAAAAATGTCAAAATATGCAAGGGTTTTTAGTACGCTTTTTTTAGTATTTGCAGCATCTTCCGGCTGGCGCAAACTTCTATCCTCATTATGGTCGGCATTATTCATTTCATTGTCTCTAATGGTTATTTGCATTTATGGATTTTTAATGTCATTAAATCTCTGTACCCTCCCAGGTTTTTACTGATTCTCAGTTTGTTTTCGAAAAATTTTTTGCCCAAAGGTTATTAACCGATTTATCATTTGTTCAATAACGTGTGGAAATTTAGATGATCTACTCATTATATTTATTCTTTCAGATAATTTAGCCTCTATAGCTTTTTGATAAATTTTTAAAATAGCATTATAATGAATATCCGGATGATAGTGTTCAAGATATACTTGCCTTGCATTCGTATAAATTGCCTTGCTTTCTGCTGCTTCGATTTCAAGGAGTCTTATCTTTTTTTGAAGGTCACAAGGGTCACCAGGAATAAAATGGAAGCCGTTAAATCCATCATTTATTAACACAAGATCTTTTATTGATCTTGAAGCAATTACTGGTGTACCTGCCGCAAAAGCTTCCATCATAGTTAATGATGTGCCTTCATGCCAAACAGAAGGGCAAATAAGCGCTTTACAATGCTTCATATATTCTCTTACTTCTTTTTGTTCAACCTGTCCTTTAAAAATAATATTTGCATAGGATTTATATTCTTCTTTTAATGCATTCATTTCTGGACCGCTTCCTAAGATTATTATTTTGTATTGAGGCATATCTGCAAATGCTTTTGCCAAAACATACACGCCTTTTTCTTTTGAAATTCTACCAGCAAATAAGAAAAAATTTTCTCTGGGATGAATTCCTTCACCAAAATCGGTTACAAAATTTGATTTGACAATCATTTTCGATGCTGGGATCTGCAATGAGGAATTCAGGAGCCTGGAGCGGGAAAATTCATTCAGCGTTATATAGGTGGTGATCTTATCTTTCCAGGTGTTCATGATTTTGTGAACCCCGGTAATTGACGTAACCAAAGCCGATTCGATCGCAGAATTACGATAGCATTTATGGAGTATTCCTTCCAACGGGAGTTTTTTATGAATACAAAGCTCACATATTTCATTATTTCGTAGCAAAGTTGCATTGGCACAAATAAGCCTGTAATTGTGGAGAGTGTGAATTACAGGTATTTTATGTCGGTGAGCAACAAAAACAAGGGAAGGAGAAGCAACAAAAAACATGTTGTGAATATGAATAATATCGGGCTTAAATTGGCTTATAACGGCCTTGAGTTTTTGGGCTGAGTTTATATTGTAAAATGCACCTCGTCCTATCTTGATCTTAGAAAATAAGCCATTGATCTCTTTGTTGTCGAAAAGCAAAACTTGTACAAGATGTCCTTTTTCTTTAAGAAGGGAAGCCTCCATCTCCCATGCAGCATCTTCACCGCCGTATTGTTTATACTTATTATGAGTAAATAAAATTTTCAATTTTTTGGAGCTGAAAGGTCTCTTTATGGATTCTAATATCGCAAATTCCGCTTTAGTAGTTGCCTGCAACGACGCCATAATTGCGAATAAAGAACAAAGAAATTGCCAGAATGGGCATTCAGCTTTTGGTTCAATAAGAAATAGTAATTGGTGAAACTCTTATTGCTGAATCTCTTGTTTTTGGCTTATTAAAAGATTTTTTGGTATGGAATGTTCATGCTCGATAAAATACATATCGATCTCCCCGATATTTTTTGCACTGATCTTTCCTCTGTGGCTGCATTCATAATAATCTTTGATCAATTCATATGTGGCTGAAGAAATATTTACTTTTCCAGGTTCGCCATTACTTTCCATTCGGCTTGCAATATTCACCGAACTTCCCCATATGTCATATGCATATTTCTTTTTACCTACTACACCTGCAACGACTGGTCCTACATGTATGCCAATACGAACAAGCCACGGCTCTAAATTTTTTTCCTTTCTCCGTTCATTATTTGTAGCTACATATTGCTGTATTTCCAAACCAGCTTTTACAATTTTCAATACGTGATTTTCATCAGGAGTAGGAATGTTGCCGGCACACATATAGGAATCTCCGATGGTCTTTATTTTTTCAAGCCGGTATTTTTCAATGATTCCATCAAAAGCAATAAAGCAATCATCCAATTCTTTTACAAGATGGTCGGGATCCATTTTATCAGCGATGGTTGTAAAGCCTTTGAAGTCGGTAAACATTACTGATACACTTTCATATTGCCTGGGTGTGGCGTGCCCGGTAGTTTTCAATTCATGAGCTACTTCTGTGGGCAATATATTTAATAGCAAACCCTCGATCTCGTTTTTCTGCTGATCAAGTATTTTATGTGTTTTTGCTTTTATCCGATAGCTGCGGAAGATCAATAAAGCAATTGTAAACGCAAGGAGTAAACCAACCATGAATGCATTCTTTGCAAATCGCTGCTTTTTGAGACTAACCGCTTGCAGGTCTTTATCCTTGGTCAAAAGACTAATTTCATTTTGTTTCTTATCGAGATCAAATTCAAATTTCAGTGCTCCCAATTTTCTTTCGGTCAGTTCATTAAAAAGAGTATCCTTTATATTGTTGAGCTTGGTTTGATAAGTGAATGCATTCTTATAGTCCCCCGCTTTTTCATAAGCTTT
>Ga0193738_1000376_pt1 | contig 24669 bp, 27 predicted proteins | sample L2a1metaG_FD_144927 | JGI IMG/M metagenome (GOLD analysis project Ga0193738, IMG submission 144927) | Soil microbial communities from a riparian zone of the East river system, Colorado, United States - L2a1 | ecosystem: Environmental > Terrestrial > Soil > Riparian zone | place: USA: East River... | reverse complement strand
GGCGCCGGCGGCGGCGTGCGAGAGTGCCGCGAGCGCCAATTCCTCGACGGTGACGTCGTTGAGGATCTCCTCGCCTTCGAGAATGCCGCAGTGGCCGTGCGAGGTGTACTCACACAGGCACACATCCGTCACGACTAGCAGGCCCGGGACTTCCTTCTTCAGCGCTCGCACCGCGGTTTGAACCGGTCCTTCCGGATCGGCGGCGCCGCTGCCGATCGCGTCCTTCGATTCCGGCAGGCCGAACAGCAGCACGCCCGGCACACCGTCCGCCTTCGCCGCCGCGGCCTCCTTGACGAGTTCGTCCACCGACAACTGGTAGACGCCAGGCATCGAGCCCACTTCCTTGCGTACGCCTTCTCCCGGCATCGCGAACAACGGGTAGAGGAAGTTGTCGGGCGTCAGCCGCGTCTCGCGAATCATCGCGCGCAACGCCGGCGTTCGCCGCAACCGCCGCGGCCGGTGTCTCAAGTCCAACGCCTTCTTTGAATCCTGCTTTGATGCCATGTCGACAGTGTCAGCTGCCAGCGGCGGCCTTGGCACCGAAGTGCTCGACGAGTGCGTCCACCAGGTCCGGGATGGTGTACCGCGTGGGCATCACCGTTGTCTGGATGCCGAGTTGCTGCGCGGCTTCCGCCGTCACCGGGCCGATCGATGCGACGACGGTGCTGCTGAGCAGATCGACGGCTTGTTCTTCGCCGAAGATCCGGGCGAAGTTCTTCACCGTGCTCGCGCTGGTGAAGGTGACGGCGTCGATCTGCCGGTCGAGCAGCATCCGGTAGATGTCCTGATCGCTGTCACGCTCGCCGCCGCCGAGCAGCGTGCGATAGGCGATGACTTCGGACACCTCGGCGCCGGCGTCGCGCAGGTGATCGGCGAGGACTTCGCGCGCGATGTCGGCCCGCGGCAACAGGAAACGCGATCCTCTCACCGACCCGACGCTCGTCAATGCGTCGAGGACCGCTTCGGACGTCGCCTCTTGTGGCGTCAGATCGACGCGGATCCCGTAGCGTGACAACCGCTGCGCCGTTGACGGCCCGATCGCGCAGAGCCGGACGCCCTTGAGCTCGCGCACGTCGCTAACAGCGAGCAGCTGTTGCATGAACGATTCGACCGCGTTCGCGCTCGTGAAAATGATCCACGTGTAGGCGCCCGCGTCGAGGCAGGCGCGTTCGAGCGCTTCGATGTCCTCCGGCGGTGCGATCCGGATCGTCGGCGCCTGGATTGCTTCCGCTCCGCGTTCTTCGAGCATCTCGACCAGCTCGCCGGCCTGCTCGCGCGACCGGGTGACGACGATACGGCGCCCGAAGAGCGGGCGATCGTCGAACCAGCGCAGGTGCTCGCGCAGCCCGGCCGCGCGGCCGATGACCAGGATCGCCGCCCCATGCTCGCGCGCGAGACCGGCGATGGTCCCGAGTGTTCCGACGACGGTGGCCTGTCCCGGCGTCGTCCCGCCGTAGATGAGCGCGGCCGATTCATCTGGCGCCCGTCCGTTCGCCAGCAGCGCGCTGGTGATCAATGCCGTCTGCTTCGAGGCCGTGTACGCCACGACCGTGCCGTCAATTCCGGCGAGCCGCTGCCAGTCCACGTTCGGCGCTTCGTCGGTCTCCGCCTCGTGACCGCGCACCAGGACGACGGTGTCCCCCGCGCCGGGATAGGTGATCGGGATGCCCGCATAGGCGGGCACGCCGATGGCGGCGGGGATTCCTGGGACGACTTCGAAGGGGATCTGTTGTTCGTGGAGGAACAAGGCCTCTTTGCCGCCACTGTCAAAGACGAAGGGGTCGCCCCACTTCAGGCGGACCACGGTTTTCCCCTCGCGGGCCTTCTCCACCAGCAAGAGCGAGATCGCGTCCTGGTCGAGCCCGCGCGGGGCGGCAGGGCCGACGTCGATCCGCTCGGCGTCCGAGCGTGCCGACCGCAGGAGACGCCCGTGGACCTGGTGGTCGTAGACGACGACGTCCGCGGTCTGGAGGTGCCTGAGGCCGCGGACCGAAATCAGGCCCGGGTCACCGGGACCGGCGCCAACGAGGTAGACACGAGGGTTCGCCATGCGCCTCTATCGTAATGAATTCAGGATCTCCAGCGCGCCCCCGCTGGCAAGTTCGCGGGCGAGCTGTTTTCCGAGCTCGACGGGCCGGTTGGCCGGGCCTCGCGCGCTGCGCCGGACGCTTTGCAACCCGTCTGGGGAGGTGACGATCGCCTCCATCGCGAGATCGCCGCCGTCGTCAACCGCGATCGCGCCGAGCGGGAGCTGGCACCCGCCGCCGAGCGCCTCGACGACCGCGCGTTCGGCGTCGAAGGCGGCGCGCGATCGGACGTCGTTGATCGAGGCCCACACCGGATCGGTGAGGTCCTCCTCACGCGTCTCGATCGCCACGATGCCCTGGCAGGGCGCCGGTATGCAATCGTGATGCGAGATGGCTTCGGTGATCCGATCCTCGCGTCCGAGGCGCTTCAGTCCCGCGACCGCGAGCACCATCGCGTCGAACTCTCCAGCGTCCAGCTTGCGCAGGCGGGAATCGACGTTGCCGCGGACCGGCAGGAACCGCGCGTTCGGCATCCGTCGCCGCAACTGCGAACTGCGGCGGACGCTGCCGGTTCCGATCGCGGCGTCGTCGCGCAGCGGGCCGGCGCCCCTGGGCAGGACCAGCGCGTCGCGCGAGTCCTCGCGCATCAGGACGGCGGCGATCCCGAGACCCGCGGGAACCACGACTGACATGTCCTTGGCGCTATGCACCGCGACGTCCACCTCGAGCGAGTGCAGCGCTTCCTCGATTTCCTTGACGAACAGGTTTTTGCCGCCCGTTTCGGAGAGCGGCCGATCCTGGATCCGATCGCCCTGCGTCTTGATCGTCACGAGCTCGACCCTGCGTCCCCGGGCTTCGAGCAAGCCGGCGACGGTCCGCGCCTGCCACAGCGCCAGCGCGCTGCCGCGCGTGCCGAGCCGGATCGTGCCGGTCACGACCGATCTCCGGGGTCGTCGTCGGGCCTGGCCGACTGCAGCGCGAACAGGCGGTTCACCGCATCCGAGTAGGCGATCGCCAGGCTTTCGTCGCGTGTGGATTTGAGTTGTTCGGTCGGGGTCAGCAGCAGCTTCTCCACGATCAGACGCGTAATTTCTTCCACGCGCTCCCGCGCCTCTGGACTGAGGGGCGCGAGCTTGGCTTCCAGCCGCTTCAGTTCGGACAGCCTGATCTCGTCGAATCGCTGCCGCAGCGCGATGACGGTCGGCAGCACTTCGCGTGACTGCAGCCACGCCGCGAACTTGTCCACTTCCTGGACGACGATCGCCTCGGCGCGCTGGATCTCGGTGGCGCGACGCGACATGTTCTCTCTCACGATCGCCTGGAGATCGTCGATGTTGTAGAGGAAGACCTGGTCCAGCTCGCCGACGCCCGCCTCGACGTCGCGCGGCAACGCAATGTCGATGATGAACAGCGGCCGCCCGCGACGCGGCCGCATCGCTTCCTCGACGCGCGCGCGGGTGAGCACGGGTTCCGTCGCGCCGGTCGCGGTGACGACGATGTCGGCGGCGGAGAGGACGTCGCCGAGCGACGACCACGCCGCCGCGCGCCCACCGAGGTGCGTGGCCAGCCGCTCCGCGGTTGCGAGCGTGCGGCTCGCGATCGTCAGCTGCCTCACCTCCTGCGCCTTCAGGTGCACGCCGGTGAGCTTGGCCATCTCGCCGGCGCCGACGATCAGGACGTTCAGCCCCTTGAGGTCGCGAAAGATCTTCTTCGCCAGCGCGATTGCGGCGTAGCTGACCGACACCGCGCCTTCGCCGAGGTGCGTTTCGGTGCGCACGCGCTTGCCGACGCTGAATGCGGCGGCGAACAGGCGGTTGGTGATCGCGCCGGTCGTCTTGACCTCGGTCGCCGTCGCAAACGCGTTCTTCACCTGGCCGAGGATCTGCGGCTCGCCGACCACCAGCGAGTCGAGCCCGGCGGACACTCGAAACAAGTGTTCGACGGCCTTGGCGCCTCGGTGCACCACCACGTGCGGCGCCAGCGTTTCCCACGGAATGCCGTTGTAGTCGCTGAAGAACCGGCCGCAGGCATCCGCCGCGGCGTCCGAGCCGGCACTGGCGTAGATCTCGGCGCGATTGCAGGTGGAGACGACGACCGCCTCGTTCGTGAGGTTGCGCGCGGCGAGCGCCGTCAACGCCGCGTCGAGCCCGCGCCGCGCGAAATCAACGGACTCGCGCAGTTCGACCGGCGCGGTCCGGTGGCTGATGCTCACCGCGAACAGGCGCATCGCTAAAAATTGTGGCTCCTGGTCAGGAAGTACCCGACCGGCACCAGGTTCAAGAGCACGAGCACGAACGCCAGCGCCGACAGCCACGCTGCTCGACGTCCCGTCCAGCCCAGGCGGCGGGCAATCAACGCGAACGAGTAGAGCAGCCACGAAATGATCGCCACCAGGATCTTTGGATCCGCGACCGACATCGCCTGGGCCCTGGGATCGATCGTGCGGTCGATCTGCGTCGCCCAGAAGCCGCCGATGATCAGGCCGCAGGTCAGGAACAGCCAGCCGACGACGACGGCGCGGCCGTTCATGACGTCGAGCGTCTGCAGCGACGGCAGCCGCGTGTAGAAGTAGCCGAGATGCTTGGCCTTGATCTCTTTGAAGAGCAGCACGTAGGTGATGCCGAGCACGAACGCCAGCGCGAAGCTGGCGTACGCGAACAGCATCGACAGCACGTGCACGGTGAAGAGCGGGCTGCGGAGCAGCGCCGGGCGCGTCTCGCTCGACGGGTTCAGCGCCGGCAGGATGGCCAGCATCGCCAGCAGTGTCGTCACGAAGACACCCATCGCGCGTTCTTCGCTGCTCAGCTCGACGTAAAGGTAGGCGAGTGCCAGCAGCCAGACGAAAGCCGAGACCGCGGCGGTAGTGCCGACCAGCGGCGCGTATCCGGCCTGCATCGTCTGCATCCCGATCAGGAACGTGTGCGCGAGGACGGCGCCGGCGAGCAGGCTCGTCGCCACCCGTCCCGTCTTGGGATCGCGTTTCGAGAAGTGGGCGAAGTAGGTGACCGCGGCTGCGACGTAGAGGACGAAGGGCAGCCAGCTCGTGATCGTCACTACGATCCGGTCGGCCCGTAGTACCCGAGCTTGGTGCGCGCGGACGTGTTGGGCCGCGTCACTCGCACCTGTATCCGGCGCCACGCGCCATCACGCTTCGGGTTTCCCGACGAGTACGCGATCGAGTACTGGCTCGAGAGCTCGTCCCAGATCGCCTGGTAGATTTTCGGCAGCTCCCGCGCGTCGTTGACGAAATAGGCGCGGCCGCCGGTTTCGTTCGACAACTGCTTGAGCACGAACTCGGCTTCCTTGAACTCGCGCCGCGCGATCTCGCCGGCGCGCAGGCCGATGGCATAGATGGCCGTCTCGGACCGCTTGGCGCGGTCGAGCACGTCATCGAACTCGATGAGGCTGGAGGTGTCGTCGCCGTCCGAGAGCAGGACGATGGCCTGGCGGCGGATGTCGGCCGTCGACGTCGCCTTGATCTTCTTCAGCTCCTGCAGCGAGATGTAGATCGCGTTGTAGAGCGACGTGGATCCGTTGGGCGTCGTCTGGCGGATGGCTTTCTCGAGCGTGACCGCGTCGTTGGTAAAGGCCTGCAGGATGCGGACCTGGCTGTCGAAGTCGATGACTTCGGCCTGGTCTTCCTTTCGCAGCTGCTTGGCGAAGCCGATCGCCGCTTCCTGCGCGATCCCCATGCGCTCGTCCATGCTGGCGCTGGTGTCCAGCAGCAACGCGAGCGCGATTGGCTGCTGCGTCCGCGAGAAGAAGGTGAGCTTCTGCTTGGCGCCGTCCTCGAAGACCTCGACATCTTCCTCCGCGAGGTCGGTGACGTACTTGCCCGAGGCATCGGTGGCGGTGACATTGAGCGAGACCAGCTCGACGCCGCTGCGGATGCGCTGGCCCTGCGCGCCGGCGACAGCCACGGCCGAGGCGACGACGAGAGCGGCGAGACCGAGGTGCACGCGCATTACTTCTTCGCTCCTGGCTGTCCCGTCCGGTTCGGTGCGCGCGCGGTCAACCCGGGCTTCGTCACGGTGACCTCGAGCTTGTCCGGCGGAATCAGCGTGTCCGGACGTCCGTAAGTGACCTGGTACTGATTGATCAGCTCGGCGGCGAGCTGCTTCATCTTGGGCGCGGCCGCGGTCAGGGCGATGACGTTGTCGCGACGCCCGCCGGTGCGCTCGGTGCCAAGCGCGATCGACTGGTTGCGGTGGCGCAACTCGTCGCTGAGACTGCTGCCCTGAGTCCCGAGCGAAATGACGTGGAGCGCCGCGCGGCCCTTCTGCAACTCGTCCACGACGTTGTCGTAGGACCGATTGCTGAACTCCACCGCGTCGTCGATCATCAGCACGGCGATCACTTCACGCGCGCCTTCACGCTTCTGGAAGCCGCGGCTGACTTCGACGATCGCGTCCATCAGGTACGCGCCGGCGCCCTGCCGCGGGAAGATCCGCTTCGCGGCGGCTTTCAGCTTCACCGGGTCGGTGGTGTAATCCGCGAGCAGCGTCGGCCGCTCGCCGAACGTGGAAATCGAGATCTCACCCTTGCCGGCGAGCGCGGTGATGAAGTCGTCCACCGCCTCGCGAATCATCTGCGTCGCCTGTTGCGTGGCCTGGCTGTCGTCCACGAGGAGGGCGACGGTGAGCGGCTCGGTCGCGGGGACCACCGTGAGGACTTCACGCGTCGCCCCGTCCTCCCGCACCCGGAAGTCGTTGACGGTAAGACCGGTTGCGGGTTCTCCCTTCGAGTCCACCACGCTGACGTAGACCGTGTGCTGACGGGTCTGGGCGTGGAGCGACGGGAGGAAACAACACGCGACCGCGAGGGCCAGCGCGGGAACGGCGTATCTCATGGTCTTTCGGATCGAAGTATAGCCGGTTTATTCTGGGTGCCGCGTGAACCGCATCCCTCGCATTTACCTGGTCCTTATCGCTGCCGTGCTGGTGGCGGCTCTGGCGACCGTTGCGTATCTCCGGCGTCGCGCGGCCGAGACCGAAAAGGCCGTCGCCGCGTGCGATACGCCGGCGCCGCCGGCCAAGCCGACGACCCCTCCGCCCAAGCTGCCGGGCTTCGAGCTCGAGGCCGCCTGCGCCCCGGGCGAGGCGCCAAAACCGGCCAATTCTTCGAAGAAATAGCCCTACGGTTTACTCCGTTTTCAGGCGTACGTTATGATTGCGCGTTTGCGTAGGTAGCGATGCCCAAGCCTGAGAAGGACGAGCCGTTTTCGTACACGAAGGCGGCCAAATCGCTGCAGGACAACGCGACGCGGGCCGGGAGCGCGGCCGCCACCAGCTACACGCTGATTGGCGCCATCCTGTTCCTCGGAGGGTTGGGCTACGCGTTCGATTACTGGCGCGGCACGGGGCCGTGGGGCGTGTTCACCGGGCTGCTGCTGGGTGTCGTCGTCGGGTTCTACGAACTCATCAAGTCCACGTGGCGGAAGTAGCCGCGGAGTTCTGAAATATCGATGGGACGTCCGCTGGCGGTGATGATCGGCAGTAGTGTGGCTTCGTGGGCTGTCGCCTCGGTGGCGGGGGCCGGCCGCTGGAACCCGGAACTGGCGCTCGGGATGGCGGGACCGCTCGCGAGCGCCGTGGTCACCTGGATGGTCGTCGAGCGCACGCACGCGCAGGCGCCGGAACGAGTGACCGGAGTACTGGTCGCGGGGTTCGCGATCAAGATGTTGTTTTTCGGGGCCTACATCGGCCTGCTGGCTGCGCTCGGGATGCGCCTCCGGCCGTTCGTCGTGAGTTTCGCTGTGTATTTCATCGCGCTCCATGCGATCGAGGCGGGGTATCTCCGCCGGCTGTTCGCGGGAGCTCAATCCGTACCTCGCTGAAGAATGTTGCAACACGAAGCCGCCCAGCACGCCCCCGAAGCCGCCCAGCACGCGGCGGAGGCCGCTGCGTCGGGCAAATTCAACGCCGGTGAGACGATCATCGGCCACGTCGCCAACAGCAGCGCCGAGCATCCGCTGATCCACCTGCCGACGTGGATGGGGATCGACTTCTCGGTCACCAAGCACGTGTTGATGCTGTGGATCGTCGCGACGATCCTCTTTGTCGCGGTCACCTGGATGGTGCGGCGCTACATCAAGCAGTCACCCGACCGGCTGGTGCCGCGGGGATCGATGAACGCCCTCGAGGCGATGGTCGAATTCATCCGCGACGCGATCGTGCTCCCGAACGTCGGCAAGAAGTGGGTGCGCGTCTGGACGCCGCTGCTGCTGACGCTGTTCCTGTTCATCCTCGGCGCCAACGTCATCGGGCTGATTCCGGCGTTCGACGTCATCGCGCTGATGAACCACTCGTTCCTCCACCTGCCGGCGGAGTCGTTCTTCTCGCGCGTGCTCCACGGCGGGACGACGGCGACCGGCAACTTCAACGTGACGGCGGCGCTCGCGACCATCACGTTCTTCGCGATCATCATCGCCGGCGTCCGCGCGCACGGGTTCATCCAGCACTGGGTGAACATGGTGCCGAAGGGGATGCCCTGGCCGATTTACTTCCTGCTGATCCCGATCGAGATCATGGGCATGTTCGTGCGCCCCTTCGCGCTGACCATGCGACTTGCCGCCAACATGACGGGCGGCCACATCGCGCTGCTCGCGATCCTCTCGTTCGTGTTCATCTTCGCGGAGCTCTTCGGCCGCGCCGCGGCGGGCATCGGCGTCGGGCTGGTGCTCTCGGTGCCGCTCGCCGTCGGGATCTCGGCGCTCGAAATCATTGTCGTGCTGGTGCAGGCCTACGTGTTCACGCTGCTCACGGCGGTCTTCATCGGCATGGCGATTCACGCTCATCACTAACGAAGCTCACTAGACGTTGATAAACGGGGACAAAGGAGAAGTTAATGGACGGTAATGCGATTGCTTTCATGGGGGCTGGCCTCGGACTCGGGCTGGTCGTGATCGGTGCGGGACTCGGGATCGGCAAGCTGGCCGCGGGCGCCGCGGAGGCGATTGGCCGCCAGCCGAGCGCTGCCAACCAGATCACCGGCGCCGTGAACCTGCCGCTGTTCCTGCTCGAGGGCGTCGCGATCCTCGCGGAAGTGTTCGCGCTGCTGATCGTCCTCCTGAAGTAGGAGCCCACGATGAACAACCCGTTGGTCCAGCCCGATCCCGGGCTGTATATCTGGACCATCGTCACGTTCCTGGTCCTGCTGGGGCTGCTCGCGCGCTTCGCGTGGCGGCCGCTGCTGGATGCCCTGGAGAAGCGCGAGCTGGCGATCAGGAAGTCGCTGGATGACGCGCGCCAGGCGAAAGAGGAACTGCAGAAGGTCCAGGTCGAGTCGCAGCGCATCCTGTCGGAGGCGCGCGCCCAGGCGGGCGAGATCGTTTCTCGCACCCGCTCGGACGCGGCCCGCTTCGCCGACGAGATGAAGCAGAAGGCGCGGACCGACGCGGAAGCGTTGATCAAGCACGCCGAGCGCCAGATCGAGATGCAGACCGCGCGCGCGGTCGAAACGATCCGGCACGAGGCGGTCGACCTGTCGGTCGCGATCGCGTCCAAAATCCTGCGGCGCGACATCTCGAAGGAAGACAACGAGCGGCTGATCCAGGACACGCTCAAAGAGATGCAGTCCCGGGTCGTGAACTAGTCTTATCCGGGGGGCTTCGCCCCCTCGGACTCGATGCTCGCCCGCCCCACGTCCGCGCGACTCGACTGGTTGCTGCTCCTGATGACCGTCATCTGGGGCACCAACTACGCCCTCGTCAAGTCGGTGTTCAGCGAGATCGATCCCCAGGCGTTCAACGCGCTGCGCCTCATGGAGGCGTCGGCCGTCATGGTGGCGGCGAATCTGATCGTCAGCCGCATGCGGCCGCGCGTCCCTGACGGGGGCAGCAGCGCCGAGATCGCCAGCATCTTCCACACTCCCGCACCCGTCACCCGCGCCGACTGGATCCGCCTGGCGTGGCTCGGGCTCTTCGGCCACTGCTTCTACCAGTACCTGTTCGTCGGCGGCCTCGCGCGCACCAGCGTCGCGAACGGCGCGCTGCTCGTGTCGTCCACGCCGATCGTCATCACGTTCCTGTCGTGGGCGTGGGGGAAGGAGCGCATTGGCGCGCTCCACTGGGCCGGCACGATCCTCTCGCTTCTCGGCATCTACATCGTCGTCGGCCGCGGCGCGCACGTGAGCGGCGAATCGCTGCGCGGCGATGCGATGCTGGTGGGCGCGGTGATCTGCTGGGCGCTCTACACGATCGGCGCGCGTCCGCTGATGGCGCGGCACTCGCCCGTCGGGGTCACGGCGCTGTCGATGGTGATCGGTACGCTGTTGTATGTGCCGCTGGCCTCGCCGGCACTTGCGCGGTTGCCGTGGGATTCGGTCAGCGCCATCACCTGGGTCAAGCTGGTCTACTCCTCGTTCTTCGCGATCTGCGTTGCCTACACAATCTGGTACGCCGCGGTGCGCGAAATCGGCAGCGCGAGAACGTCGGTCTACTCGAACCTGCTGCCCATCGTCGCGATGGTCACCGCAGCCGTCTGGCTACACGAGCCAATCGGGGCCTCGAAAGTGCTCGGCGCCACGGCTGTGCTCGCCGGCGTGGCCCTCACCCGGTTCGGCCAGCAGCGCCTCCAGATCCCCGCCGAGTGACTGGGGTCAGATCTCTTTTTTCTATCTCCAAAATGCATAGAAAAAAGAGATCTGACCCCGGGGTCCTGAGTTCCCTCCCGGTCGTGCGACAATTGATCGACCGTGAAACAGCACTACTACTCCCAGCACGCGGGAGCGCTCCGTGCTGAGCTGGGCGCAGCCATTTCGCGCGACCAGATGCGCGACTTCCACCGGAAGGAGCCCGTGCGGCATCTGGTGGTCGCGGCGCGGCAGTTCGCGCTGCTCGCGGCGGCGACGTGGGTGCTGATCCGGTTCGACAATCCCTGGATATGGATTCCGGTTGCGTTCGTCCAGGGGTTCACGGTTTTCAATTTCACCGTGCTGCTGCACGAGGTCGTGCACCACACCATCTTCGACCGCCGGCGTCCGGGGCTCGAGCGGACGCTGGGCTTTCTCTACGCCATCCCGAGCGGGATCTCCGCCAGCCAGTTCACGCGCTGGCACCTCGATCATCACGCGGAGCTGGGATCGGACGAAGACGATCCCAAGCGCCGCCACCTGTCTCCAAAGGTCAACGCGCGCTGGTACAAGCTGCTGTACTGCACGCCGGCGCTGTTCCCGATCTATTTCCGCGCGGCGCGGCGTGAGTCATCCACGTATCCGGCGCCGCTCCAGAACGCGATCGCGCTCGAGCGGAAGCTCTCGATGGCGTTCCACTTGTCCGCGCTCGGGCTCATCTGGTACTTCTTCGGCTTCTACGCCTCGGCGCGCGCCAGCATCATCCCGGTGTTCTTCATCTTCCCGATCGCCTTCACGCTGAACCGCCTCGGCCAGCATTACGACATCGATCCGACGGATCCGGCGAAGTGGGGCACGCTCATGCGCGGCCACTGGTTCTGGGACTTTGTGTTCCTGAATTCGAACTATCACCTCGAACACCACTACTTCCCGGGCGTGCCGTTCTACCGGCTTCCGGAAGTGCAGCGCGCGTTGGTGCCGTTCTACCAGCGGAAGAAGATGCGGTGGCGGACCTACGGGGAGCTCGTGTACGGCTGGCTGGTCGAAAACCAGGCGCCGCACACGAACTGGGACGGGGAGCGAATCTCGGATCCCGCGGATCTGAAGGTTCGCCCTACTTGATCGTCCAGTAGTAGATCGTCTTTCCTTCCACTTCCTGGCGCTGTTCCGGCGGCCAGTTGGCGCCCATGTCGAACGCGTGCGACACGATCCGCGTCCCCTTTTTGAGTTCCGCCTGCAGCTTCGGCATCAGTTTCTCGTTCAGCGACGGCAGCAGGTACAGCGTGACCACCGTCGCGTCCTTGAAGTCGCTGGTGAAGAGGTCCTGGTTGAGGAACGTGACCTTGTCGGCGACTCCAGCAGTCTTCGCGTTCTCCTTCGCCTCGGCGATACGTACCGGGTCGATATCGATGCCGATCCCGCGCGCCCCGTACTTCTGCGCGGCCGCGATGGGGATTCGGCCGTCACCGCAGCCCAGATCGTAGACGACGTCCTGGCCGGTGACATTCGCCATCTTCAGCATCGCCTCGACCACGGCGGGCGGTGTCGGCACGTAAAACACATCCGGCTTGCGCAACTGCGGTTCCTGCGGCAGTGCGAAGACCAATGAAAGAAGCAGCGTCAGCATGTGCATGATCTCTCCTTAACCTCCCTGTTTCCCTAGCCAGCTCCAGATCCACCCCCGCCGGCGGCGCCCCCGCCACTCACACCACCCCCATGGCCGCCACTCGACGCCGTATTCGAGCCCACGAAAATTGCAAAGGCCGCCGCTCCGTCGTTGGCGGACGCAGCGTTGAACCATGGCGGCGCGGCGCCCGGATGCGCCTTGAGATAACGCGACCACTGCGTGGCAAGCCCCACCGCGATCCCGTAGACGATCCAGCGTGTCTCGACCGCGACGCCGCCGCGCGAGTCCTTGTTCGAGGCGACCGCCGCCAGGTAACGCTTGAACCCGCGCCAGCGCGCAGACTCGATCGCCCCCTGGTCGGAGAGTGGGCTGCTCGAAGCGGCCAGCATGATGCCGACGACTCCGGAGACCATCAGCGCGAGCGGCAAGGCGAACGGCCACGCCTCGTAGCGCGGGATGAGCGGCGCGCAGGCGATCGTGCCCAGCGCGCTCGCAATCAGCATCGCGATCGAAACGCCGCTGAGCCGGTTGCGTGCCGCCTGCCGCGACGAATCGAGGAATCCGCGCCGATTGAGATCGGCGTTGATGGCCGCGACGAACGTGCGCGACGCGCGCGCCAACCGGCCCCGTGCCTTGCCAAGCGTTGTTGTGGTCTCACCGTCGCGGCCGAACGCGATCTCGATGGCGCTCTGTTCGTGGGGCTCGAGCTGAGTCAGGCCCGGGATACGGGTCACCTCGTAGGTTCGAATCCCGAAGGACTTCGGCACTTCCTGGATCCGCAGCACGCCGCGCTCCGCGAGGTCGAGCAACGTGGCGACGCCCTGGTAGGGCGACGCGCGTCCGCCGTTGACCAGGACCGAGGCCAGCGCCGCGGGCATCGGACTCGGTGGTGACGTCGTCGTGGTCTCGTTGGACGGAACCCGCGGAGGCTCGTAGCCCTGGCGCGCGCCAAGCACGATGATCAGACCGACGCCGAACACCGCGGCCGCCCCGATCAGCCATTTCGGCGCGTCTGCCCTGGCGTCAGCATGGCGCTGCTGCCATGCGGGGGGCGCCGAGATCATCGCGCCGACCGGATAGCGCAGCTCGGCCACCGCCGTGCCATTCCTGGCGATGTTCGACGCCTCGATCACGACGCCCGTCGGAACCGTTGACACCGACGAGGAACCGATCCGCCGAGCCTCGAGCGGCCGGGGCTCCGCGCCACTGGTTGCGAAGACGACGCGGCTAGCGTCGATCGTGTAGCGATGTTCGTTGGGCAGAACGCGCCAGCGCAGGAGGTCGGCGTTCTCCGCCCGATAGACCACGCCGCGGGCGAGGTAACGCAGCTCAAAGGTGTGAACCGATGGGCCAGTCGGCGCGAAGTTCCACTGAACCTTGACGCGAGACCGTCCGCTGATCTCGACCTGTCCTTCTCCCTCCCCTCGTGGCAGCGGCGCCCCATCCATTCGCGCCTCGAGCACCTCGATGCCGTCCGTCTGTGACGTCGGGATGTCGCGCCAGACGCGCCGGAAGGTTCCCGTCTGGAACTCGAAAACGATCGTCTCGACGACGTCGAGGTCGGCGCCCTGGGGGGTGATGGTCACGTCGAACCGCTGGGCCTTGTAGTCCCCGGGTTGCTGTGCCGACGCCGGGGCGGCGATCAGGCACGCGAGCAGCGCCAGCGCCGCGATGCGCGCGCTGTGACCCGTCCTGTCACGCCTCCGAAGTATCGTCAGCATCATGGTGATCCGGTTCATCGGAAACTTCTTCCGAAAGCGCCCCGCAGGTCTCGAAGGGGTACGTCTCGAAAGCCATCCGTCAGGCCTCAACAGGACGGACGCGCGCCGCCTCAGCCGTCGTGAGCTCGAGCACCGCGAACGGATGCTCGCACATCTCGAGCGGCTGTCAGTAGCCCATCTCCCGTTCGATCGCGCGGACGATGCGATCTAGCTCGTCCACGAGGCGTCCGCCGCCCGCCTCGCGGTAAGACCGCACTAGCGAACGATAGTACGCGACGATCTCGTCCGCGCTCGCGTTGAACCGTTCCCACACTTTATCCCCGACGTTCCTGAGGTCCCGCAGGATCGCGTAGGCGTTGTGGACCTTGTCGGCCGCCGAAACCCGAAGGCTGTGCGGCGGCAGCGACCGCGCGTGCTCAATGTACTTCGACTTGCGCTCCGCCCACGGCGCCTTCGGCATCGTGTAGGAATCGGTGCAGTCCGCGACGATGGTTGCGACCGCGTCACCGAATCTGGCCCGGATATCGTCCAGTCGCTCGTGACCGCCGCGATCCTCGACCGCGTCGTGCAGCAGCGCGGCGATCGCCTCATCTTCGCTGCCGCCGTCGTCGATGACGATCGACGCGACGCCCATCAGGTGGCCGATGTACGCGACGCCATTACCCTTGCGCGTGTGATCCGCGTGCGCCTGGTGCGCATAGACGAACGCATCGTCGAAGCGGCGGGTCAGGGTAGGCATCCGGGGCTATTGTCGCTCAGAATAACGGGCGATGGATCCCGCACCGCCGGTCTACGCCGCCCTCGATGCGCTCGGTATTCGCTACGAGCGCCACGAGCATCCCGCTGTGTTCAACGCCGAGGACGCCTCGACGTTCTGGGACCCGATTCCCGGCGTGCAGTGCAAGAACCTCTTCCTGCGCAACAAGAAGGGGGACCGGCACTATTTGGTCGTGCTCGAGATTTCCAAGCGCGCCGATTTGAAGGACCTGGTCAAGGTCGTGGGAGACGATCGCCTGAGCTTCGGCTCGGCCGAACGGTTGATGGACAAGCTCGGCCTGACGCCGGGTTCGGTGTCGCCGTTCGGGCTGATCAATGACGCAACCGGCTCTGTGCGGGTCCTGCTCGACGCAGATCTGCGAGGCAAGGATCGGCTGATCTTCCATCCGAACATCAACACGGCCAGCGTCGTCGTGTCGTGGGCGGACCTGGAGAAGTTCCTGGCGACGCGCACCAACACCGTCCGGATCGTCCAGCTGTGACGCAGCCGCAGGTCGTCGTCCTCCTCGACAACATCCGCAGCCTTTACAACACGGGCTCCATATTACGAACCGCCGATGCCACCGGAGTGGGGAAGGTCGTGCTCTGTGGGATCACGCCCAGACCGGACCAGGGCGGGCGGCAGCAGCGCGCGATCGCGAAGACGGCGCTCGGGGCGGAAGACATGGTGCGGTGGGAATACCAGCCGGATACGGCCGCCGCGCTGAAGTCCCTCAGAAGTGACGGGTACCACGTGGTCGGTGTGGAGCCGGCAGAGGAAGGTGTCGATCTGTACCGATGGGCACCGACGTGGCCGGTCTGCCTGGTGTTCGGTCACGAGCGCGACGGTGTGTCATCGTCCGCGGCGGCCGCGGTCGACACCGTGATTCGGATTCCGATGCTGGGAAAGAAGGGGTCGTTGAACGTCGCGACCGCCGCCGGCGTTGTGCTGTACGAACTCGTGCGGCTTCGGGTGTACTCTGGCACTCGTCCCGGAACGAGTGGGTGATATATGTCGATTGAATCGCCTGAAGACCTGATGGGGATGCGCGAGGCGGCGCGCGTGACGCGCGACACGCTCGACGCCCTGGAACGCCGCGTGCGCCCTGGCACCACGACCGGAGAGCTGGACGCGATCGCGGCGACGCTGTTCGAGCGAGAGGGTGCGCGATCCGCGCCGGCGATGGTCTACGGCTTTCCCGGCACCGTGTTGATCAGCATCAACGACGAGATCGTCCACGGAATCCCGGGCGCGCGTGTGATACGCGCGGGGGATCTCGTGAAGCTCGATGTGACGGTCGAGAAGGACGGTTTCATCGCGGACGCCGCGCGCACGGTCGTGGCCGGGCGCGGATCTGCGCTTTCGCACCGGCTCGCACAATGCGCAAGGGCCGCGTTCGAGGCAGGTGCCGCCGTGGCGCGTGCCGGTGTCCGGGTGAACGAGATTGGCCGCGCCGTGGACCGTGAAGTGCGCCGTCGTGGCTTCTGTGTCGTCCGCGACTTGTCGGGCCATGGCGTGGGACGGACGATTCACGAAGAACCGACGGTCCCGAACCAGTACTACCCGTGGCAGAAGGACGTGCTCACCGAGGGACTGGTGCTCACAATAGAGCCAATGATTAGTGCGGGCTCGGCGCAGCCCGTCACCGCGCCCGACCGATGGACGATCCGGACCAGGGACGGCAGCCTGTCGGCTCACTACGAGCACACTCTCGTGATCACGCCAGGCGCCCCGCTGATTCTGACGGCCTGACCTCTCACATCCCGGAGCAGTCCGCCTTGAAGCCGCAGCGCAGGCAGCGGATGCAGCCCTTGATCTTCGCGAGCTGACGCGTCTCGCCGCAGTTCTCGCAGAAGTCCGCTGGCGTGGACGGCGTCGCTGACGGGCTGGTTGGGATGGATGACTCGCGGTTGGTCACTGGGAGCGCGTCCGGCTTCTGCACGATGCCTATAATGCACGTTCAGCTGGCGGCAATCCAGCCGCCGTTCAAGATGGGTACATCCGGGCGAAGGAGGCTCAGCATGCCGGTGAAGGCGATTCCAGACGGTTACTACTCGCTCACTCCGTATCTCGTCTGCAAGGGGGCGGCGAAGGCGATTGAGTTCTATGCCAAAGTGTTCGGCGCGCAGGAAACGGTGCGGATGCCCGGTCCGCACGGCTCGATCATGCATGCCGAGATCAAGATCGGCAATTCGATGCTGATGCTCTCTGACGAAAACAAGGAACGCGGCCAGTTGTCGCCGGAATCGATCGGCGGCAGCGCCTGTTCGATCATGTTCTACACCGATGACGTCGATCAGGTGTTCAAGCGTGCCGTCGCCGCCGGCGCGAAGGCAGAGATGCCGCCGGCCGATATGTTCTGGGGCGACCGCATGGGCAACATCGTCGACCCGTTCGGCCACAAGTGGGCGGTCGCGACGCACACGGAAGACGTCTCCCCTGAGGAGATGGAGAAGCGGATGGCCGCCATGGGATCCTAGAGATCCGACCGCGAGCTTCGACCGTTTACTCTGGCCGGCGCCGGCGAATCAGGAGCAGGGTCTGATCGTCGGCCTGGGCGCCATGCGCGCGTGCGGCGGCGACGATGCGTCCGGCGATGTCGCGCAAGGGGAGATGCGCGGACTCCTTCATCAACTGCTTGACCGCCTCCAGGCCGAACTCACGATCCTGCGGATCGAAGACTTCGGTCAGGCCGTCGGTAATGAGCGCCAGGAGATCGCCGGGCGCGCAGTCGAGTTCCGCCGATCGATACTCAAAGTGCTCGAACATGCCGATCGGGATCTGCGGCGTCGTGATCTCCTCGACCGCGCCGGAACCGCGCAGCCGCAGAATCGGAAGGTGACCGGCGACGGCGTACTCCAGCGTGTCGCCGGCTCCTCCGCGGACGCAGGCCGCGGTGACGTACATCGCGCCGCTCTTCAACGGAAACAGGACCGTGTTGAGATCCTTCAACAGCGAGGCGATCGGACCGCCCGCGAGGAGGCGCATCCGCAACGCGCTCTTGAACATGCCCATCACGAGGCCCGAAGACACGCCGTGACCCGAGACGTCGGCGACGTAGCCGAACCAGCTCCCGGCGCCTCCGTCTGCGACCACATCGACCAGGTCGCCGCCGACGTCGCCACTCGGCGCCGAAAAGCCGACGAATTCGTAGCCGCCGGCGATCGTCGACACTTGCGGCACCAGCACCTGGTGAATCTCGCGCGCCAGGTCGATCTCCGCACGCGCCCGCAGGTAACGCGCGGCGGTACCATTCAAGAACCAGAGGAAGCAGGTGTAGCTGCCGACCATCGCAACCATCACGGCGACGGCATCGAATCTGAGGTACCAGCGAAGGGTATCCGGCGACAGGATCAGTTCAGCTCTGGGCCCGGCCGGCCGCTGCATGACGACCCACGCGATGTGTGCCGCCAGTGTGATCGCGATCCACGCGTACTGCCGGCGCATCGATCCGAAGGCGTAGCCGAGCGCGAAGACGCCAGACAGCAGCGCATTGCCGAGTACGATCTCGCGCGGCTGCCGCCCGCCGCCCATCATGTCGGTCACCGGGCCGAGAAGGGTGAACAACAGGAAGATCGCCGCGGCCAGCGGCATGAGCGCGGTCAGCGGCAGTTCGCGGACCAGCGCCTGCAGGGACGGGGCGTTCAGCGTGCGCAGCCGGTGGAATCGTGTCACACGCGCGCCCGATGAGGATTACTTGTCCTCGGCGTCCGCTGCCCGCTGCTTCGGCCGCATGTTCGCCTGCAGGACCCGCTTCCGCAGCCGGATGCTCTTCGGGGTCACCTCGACGAGCTCGTCGTCGTTGATGAACTCGATCGCCTGCTCGAGCCCCATCTTGCGCGCCGGAATGAGCCGGACCGCTTCGTCGGCCGACGAGGCCCGCATGTTGGTCTGCTTCTTTTCCTTCGTGATGTTGACGTCCATGTCGGAGTTGCGCGCGTTCTCGCCGATGAGCATCCCCTCGTAGACCTTCTCCGCGGGCTCCACGAAGATCTCGCCTCGCTCCTGCAGGTTCCAGATCGCGTAGGCGGTTGCGACGCCCGGCCGATCCGAGACCAGGGCGCCGGTCGCCCGCGCCGGGATCGCACCGTGCCATGGCTCCCAGCCCGCGAACAGGTGGTTCATGATGCCGGTGCCCTTCGTCTCCGTCAGGAATTGCGAACGGAACCCGATCAGGCCTCGCGCGGGAATTCGGAACTCGAGGCGCACCCGCCCGCTCCCGTGGTTCACCATCTTCGTCATCGTCCCGCGACGCGTGCCGACCTGCGCGATCACGACGCCCTGGAAATCCTCGGCGACGTCGATCACGAGATCCTCGACCGGCTCCATCGTCTTGCCGTTGACTTCCTTGGTCACGATATCGGGACGCGACACCTGCATCTCGAATCCTTCGCGCCGCATCATCTCGATCAGGATCGAGAGCTGCAGCTCGCCGCGGCCCAGCACTTTCATCTGCTCGGGCGTGTCGGTCGGCTCGACGCGGATCGAGACGTTGCCGAGCAGCTCCTTGTCGAGCCGGTCCTTGATCTGCCGCGAGGTGACGAACTGCCCGTCGCGACCCGACATCGGGGAGGTGTTGACGCCGAAGATCATCGACACGGTCGGTTCGTCCACCGCGATGACCGGCATCGCCTTGCGATGCTCGATGTCGGCGATGGTTTCGCCGATGGTGATGTCCTCGAGACCGGCGAGACAGACGATGTCGCCGGCGGCGGCGTCGTTGATGTCCACGCGCTTCAGGCCGTCGAACGCGAAGAGCTTGGTGATCTTCGTGTCCTTGAAGGTGCCATCGAGTTTGCAGACGGTGACCGGGTCGCCGACCCGGACGCGTCCGTTGAACACGCGGCCGATCGCGATCCGGCCGAGATAGTCGCTCGAGTCGAGGTTGGCGACCAGGATCTGGAGCGGTCCCTCCACGAGGCCGCGCGGCGGCGGCGCGTGCTCGATGATCGCCTCAAACAGCGCCCGCAGGTCCTCGCCGGGCGTCTCCATCGACATGCTCGCAGTGCCCGCCTTGGCGCTGGCGTAGATGACGGGGAAGTCCAGCTGTTCCTCGGTCGCATCCAGGTCGATGAACAAGTCGTAGATCTCGTTCAGGACTTCCTGCACGCGCGCGTCGGGCCGGTCGATCTTGTTGATGCAGACCATCGGCGTCAGCCGGCGCTCGAGCGCCTTCCGGAGCACGAACCGGGTCTGCGGCAGCGGCCCCTCGGAGGCGTCCACCAGCAGCATGACGCTGTCCACCATCGCCAGGGTCCGCTCGACTTCACCGCCGAAATCCGCGTGGCCCGGGGTATCGACGATGTTGATCAGGACGTCCTTGTAGTGGACGGCGGTGTTCTTGGCCAGGATCGTGATGCCGCGCTCGCGCTCCAGATCGGTGTTGTCCATGGCGCGCTCAGCCACCCGCTCGTTGGTTCGGAACGTGCCGCTCTGGCGGAGCAGCCCGTCGACCAGGGTCGTTTTCCCGTGGTCAACGTGGGCAATGATGGCGATGTTGCGCCGAAGCGCGTTGGCTATCTCAGACGAGCTGTTTCTTACGGAAAGCATCTCACCAGTATAGAGGATGGAGGGCGGAGGACGGAGAACAGGGGTGTTTTCTTGGTCTTTCCGCCCCCGCCCCCGCCCCCGCCCTCAGTCCTCCGCCCTCCGCCCTCCGATCAACCGTTTATCCCCCGCCTACGTCATATTCCTGACAGTGGACGGCGGTCTCCGTGCGACGGCGGATTCGGACCTCGTAGCCCGCGCGGCGGCCGGTGACGGCGCTGCGTTCCATGCCCTCGTCGAGCGGCATCGGGCGATGGTCTACCGGCTTGCCTACCAGTTCGCCGGAAACCATCACGACGCAGAGGACATCGCCCAGGACGTGTTCATCAAGGTCTACCGTTCGCTCGACCGGTTCCGGTACGACGCGCAGTTGACCTCATGGCTCTACCGGGTGGTGATGAACGCCTGCATCGACCACCGGCGCCGGCAATCGCCCGCCGGGTGGGCGCCGTTCACCGAGGATGCGGAGCTGAAGATGGTGAATACCCCCGAAGAAGGTCCCGGACCCGAGGACCAGGCCTACGGCGGCCAGATCGGGGAGGTGCTGGAGTCCGAGATCGCCAGGCTGCCGCCGGGTCAGCGGCTGGTCTTCACCATGCGGCATCATGAAGGTTTGAAATTGTCAGAGATTGCTACGGCGCTCGGTCTGGCGGAGGGGACGGTCAAGCGTCAGCTGCATGCCGCCGTCCATCGCCTCCGCGCCGCGCTTGCGAACGCGCGAGTCACGACGGGAGGTCACGCATGAAGCCGTGCGACTTCGATGTCGTCCTCTATTTCTACGACGAGATGGAACCGGGCGAGCGCTCCCGCGCCTCGGTCCACGTCCGTGAATGCGCCGACTGCCGCCAGCGCCTGGAGGAACTCACCGCCATTCGCTCGGCGCTGGCCGAACGGCCTCGCGTCGACGCGCCGCCGGCCGACGACTGGTCCGGTTTCATGCGCCGCCTCGACGAGGCCGTGAAGCCGAAGCTGACTGTCCCTGCGCCAGTCGCTGTACTGGAGCGGAAAGAACGAACCTGGACGGTGCGGCACGTGGCCGCGCTTGCCGCCATGGTCGCCCTCGTCACGATCGGCGTCGTCACTGCCGCCAGGTTCCGCGCCGCCGTGCCCGGACGCGTCGCCGTGACGGAGCCGGGCCCTACCGCGACGAATCCGGACAATGGAGCCGCGGTCCCGTCGCGCACGCCGGAGCAGATTCTTCGCGAGGTCAGCGTCGAGCACCTCGAACGCTCCAAGCTGGTCGTGCTTGGCCTCGCCACGCGCGATCCGCGCGAAACGTCCGCGGCCGACTGGCAATACGAGCGCAGCCTGGCCGGCACCCTTCTAACGGACACGCGCCTCTACCGGCTGGCGGCGCAGGATGGCGGCGCACCCGACATGGCTCGCGTCCTGCGCGACCTCGAGACGGTGCTGCTCGAGGCATCGCTCAGCGACAACAGCGACCGGCAAGCGCTCCAACGAGTGCAGCGGTTGATCAGTAAGCGGGACCTCGTCGTGAAGATGCAGGTGATGGCGGGCTCGGCGGGACTTTGAGGACAGTGATGAAGAAGCTGGCATGTGTGGTGATTGGACTGGCGATGTCGGCGACCGCGTTCGCCGAGCCGGCCCCGGACTCGAAGCGGCTGGCCCTCGCAAAGGATTACATCGCCGACGAACAGTGGACGCGCGCGATCGCCGAACTGCGTGTCGTGTCGAACGACACCGCCGATCCGAACCGCGACGAAGCGCTGTTTTGGCTGGCGCACAGCGAACATCAGGTTGGCGATCAGCAGGCGGCCGTCGACACCATCCGGCGGCTCGAGCGGCTCTATCCGCGCAGCCGCTGGGTCCGCCCGGCTCGCTCGCTCAGGATCGAAATCGCACAGCGGCTCCAGCGCGACGACGTGCTGTGGTTCCTCGCGCAGCCAACGCCCCTTCCGCCTCCACCGTCACCCCGGGCGTTTCAGTGGACCGACGGACTTGGAACGCCGGACGTCACGCCGCCCATCCGCGTCTGGACGACCCCCGTGCAACCCGCACCGCCGCCGCCGGCCGTTCCGCGCGGCCACGTGACCCCGCCGCCGACTCCGATCGCGCCTGGCGCTCCGGCCACCGTCATGCCCGCGGGCGTGCCGTCTCCGACCGCGGCTCCGCGTCCCGGCGTCCCGCCTGACGCCCCGACACCCCGACCGGGCGTGCCGCCGCGTCCGATGGTGATCGGCCTGCTCCCCGAGGGAACGTACACGTTCGAAACCGACTTGCAGATCGAGGCGCTCGTCGGGCTGCTCGAGGCCCACAGCGATCGCGCGATCCCGCTGCTGCGCGAGATCGCGTTCGACACCAAGAACCCGGCCGACGCGCGCCGGGCGGTCTTCGCGCTGTCGCGGTCCACCCGCACCGAAGCGCGCAATACCGTCGTCGAAGTCGCCCGCCGCGGACCGCGTCCCGTGCGCGTTGCCGCCATTCGCGAGATTGGACGTTTTCCCGAGGCGACGTATACCGCCACGTTGCTCAGCATCGCGCGGGCGGAATCCGATCCGGCCGTCCGTGACACGGCCATCGTCACGCTCGGCCGCAGCGGCGCGCGTGTGCCGCTGCGCACGCTCTACACGCAGCTGCCCGCGTCATCGCGTTACACCGTCCTGACGGCGATGGGAAACGCGAAGGATGACGACGAACTGATCCGGATTGCGACGAACGAGCGCGACCAGGCGCTGCGCACCCGAGCCCGCCAGCAGCTGCGTCTGCTGGCGACCCCCAAGGCGATCAAGTTTCTGACCGAGAACCCGTAGCCACGGTCGCCACGGCGTACTCGAAGGCACAGAGGCACGAAGTCAGCAGGACGACTGAATGGCTTTGTGCCTTTGTGTCTTAGTGCCTTCGAGTACTAAGTTGCTATAGTCTCCGGATGCCAGGGGCGAATCCGCTGCTCGACGGCTTGCGCATCGAGCCGACACCCGAGCCCACCGCACTCGTCATTTTCGGCGCCTCGGGCGACCTGACCAAGCGCAAGCTGCTTCCGGCGCTCTATCAGCTGGCTCGCGGCCAGCGGCTCCCCGCGCGCTTCAGTGTCATCGGCGTCGCGCGCTCCGCGATGTCGGACGACGAGTTCCAGCAGCAGTTCCACGACAGCTTGAAGGAGTTCGGGGGTCTCGCAGCACCCGACGACGTGTCGAGGGCCCTGGCGGAGAACATCCGCTACGTCCAGGGAGAGATGGACGACAGGGATCTGTACGCGCGGCTGAAGGCGGCGCTCGATGACGGCGGGGCGCCGCGAAGCGTGCTGTATTACCTGGCGATCCCGCCGTCGGTGTACGGCAACGTCGTCGAGCACCTCGGTGCCGCCGGACTTGCCAGCGAAGAAGAAGGGCACGGCTCGCGGCGCGTGATCGTCGAAAAGCCGTTCGGCACAGACCTCGCCAGCGCGCGCGCGCTCAACAAGCTGCTGCACAAGCACCTCGACGAGTCGCAGATCTTCCGCATCGATCATTATCTCGGCAAGGAAACCGTCCAGAACCTGCTGGTCTTCCGCTTCGCCAACGGCATGTTCGAGCCGGTGTGGGACCGGCGTTACATCGACCACGTGCAGATTACGGCGGCTGAGACGGTCGGTGTCGAGCGGCGCGCGAGCTACTACGAGGGCGCCGGCGCCTTGCGCGACATGGTGCAGAACCATCTGATGCAAGTGCTGGCGCTGGTCGCGATGGAGCCGCCGATCACGTTCTCGGCCGAGAACGTCCGCGACCGGAAGATCGACGCGCTGATGTCGATTCAGCCCATCCTCAATGGCGGCGAGAGTCGCGACGGCAATGTCGTGCGCGCGCAGTACAGCGCCGGATGGGTGAACGGCGGGGAAGTGCCGGGCTACCGCGACGAGGACGGGGTCAGCCCGTCCTCGACGACGGAGACCTACGTTGCGTTGCGGCTACAGCTCGACAGCTGGCGATGGGCGGGCGTGCCGTTCTATATCCGCTCGGGCAAGCGGATGCCGAAACGGACGACCGAGATCGCGATCCAGTTCCGGCGCCCCCCGCTGCACATCTTCAAGAAGATCAGCCCGACGTCGATCGCGCCGAACCTGCTGGTGGTGAATGTGCAGCCCGACGAAGGCATCTCCATCCGCTTCGAGGCGAAGCTGCCGGGATCCCGGATGCAGCTCGCGCCCGTGATGATGAACTTCAGGTACGGGAGCGCCTTCGCTCGTGGTGTCCCGGAAGCGTACGAAACGTTGCTGCTCGACGCGATGATCGGCGATCCGACGCTCTTCGCGCGGCATGACTTCGCCGAAACCTCGTGGGCGCTGATTACGCCGGTCCACGAGGCATGGGCGGCAAGCGGCGCGAAGAAGATCGCCACCTACGAGGCCGGTGAGTGGGGGCCCGCGGAAGCCGACGCGATGATGGCGGCCGAGAAGCGCCGCTGGAGAACGCTGTGACGACC
>Ga0193738_1000375_pt1 | contig 24911 bp, 19 predicted proteins | sample L2a1metaG_FD_144927 | JGI IMG/M metagenome (GOLD analysis project Ga0193738, IMG submission 144927) | Soil microbial communities from a riparian zone of the East river system, Colorado, United States - L2a1 | ecosystem: Environmental > Terrestrial > Soil > Riparian zone | place: USA: East River... | reverse complement strand
GACGAAAAGTTTTTGCATTTTTGCATTTGTAATAAGCCCGAATGAAGCAAGGAATTTACCAATCGCTGCAGCTTAGAAAAAAGGAAGGAAAAAAATCTTTTGCCGTTCTTATTGATCCGGACAAAGTGAATACTTCCATGCTCGATGAATTGATCGACCTGTCACTTGTTGCCAAAGTAGATTATTTTCTTGTTGGCGGCAGCCTGGTTATCAGCAATCATCTTGATGAAGTTGTTCAATACATTAAATCCAATTGCAAAATACCGGTGATACTCTTTCCCGGCAGCCCTAACCAGGTAAGTAAGTTTGCAGACGCTTTACTTTATCTCTCATTAATATCAGGAAGAAATGCCGAACTATTGATCGGGCAACATGTGGTATCTGCTCCTTTTGTAAAAATGAGTGGATTGGAAATTATGCCAACCGGCTATATGGTTGTTGATGGCGGCGCCCCAACAACTGTTTCATATATCAGCAACGCCTCTCCAATTCCTTCTGACAAAAATGAAATTGCCATGTGTACGGCAATGGCCGGCGAAATGCTTGGTATGAAACTTATTTATATGGATAGCGGCAGCGGAGCAAAAAGAGCTATTACCGAAAGCATGATCGAATCCGTAGCAAAAAATATTGAAGTGCCATTGATAGTTGGTGGTGGAATCACAAGTCCTGAAAAAGCTTATTTGAATTGCAAAGCCGGCGCTGACCTAATTGTAGTTGGTAATGCAATTGAAAAAGATGCTTCATTAATTAAAGAGATGGCAGCGGCGATTCATTCGGTTCCTATCAAAGTATAAATTCAGCAGACCCTTTACATTCTTCCTTTTTTGCAACAATCATGACCACTAGCTTTCGAAATGCTCTTACCTTACGACCATTTCTTTCAGCAGGAATCCACTGCTCATATTCAGAAATAACTTTAGAGACTTTTTTCCCCAGACCATAATCAGGATCATTTAGGATTTTGACTTCATCTATACAGCCATTTTTGCCAATTATAAACATAGCAGTAATGGAGTAAGTACCCTCAGGAATTGTATCCTGAGCCAGCGAATCCAATTGAAGATTCTGATCTAAATAAGCTTGCCAATGCTTGATATCTACTTGCGCATCTTTTTCTATTACCCGGCAGCTATAGAAAATATTTTCATCTGATCTTGACTGAGATGAAACTTGCAAAAAGCAAAATAGTATCAATATTATAAATGAAAGTCTCACAGGTTAATGAGATTACCTGCCAGGATATTTCCATAACTTAAAAGATTTATCTCAACTCTTCCACTTTTAGAAAGGTCTTACATCATCTAACCTCACTCTTGTCGGCGTATCCTTACCAGCAACAATACTTCTTGAAGCCAATGCAATTGATTTAATGATCATCGCCATGTTTTCCATGTCAAGCGTTTCTATATGATCTGTTACTTTATGATAGTTTGGTTCACTATCCATTTTTGAGGTTGAGATAGTATGAGCGGCTACCCCTAATCTTGCCAAAGTTGCATTGTCAGAGCGGTAAAAAAGATTTTGATCTGTATAGGGATCGGGGTGAAAAGTAAATCCTGTCCCTTCTAAATTTTTTTGCATAATAGCACCCATATCTGTTTTTTCATAACCGGTAATGTAAGCAGAGTTCTTACCCCATTTGCTTTCAGTACCTATCATCTCAATATTGAACATCGCCATTACTTTTTCAGGATCAAATTGTGATGAGAAATAACGGGCACCATAGCCGCCGCTTTCTTCTGCAGTAAAGGCAGCGAACACAATGGTTCTTTCATTATTACCTAATGTCTTGAAATATTTTGCCAACATGATAACTGCAGTAGTTCCAGCCGCATCATCATTTGCCCCATTATAAATTGAATCACCATTAACGGGTTGTTTTGATATGCCAATGTGATCATAGTGACCGGAAAAGATCACATACTCATCTTTTTTTGATTTGCCTGGCAATATGCCAACTACGTTTGCAAGTTTTTGTTCTGTTATTTCATGTCTTGCCTCAACTGTGTATGTGGAAGGGTTCATAGTTGTCATTACAAACACAACACTGTTATCCATTTTGAATAACCCGCGTTTAATATTAGTAAGACGACTATAGTTTTTAGAATAACTCGTATCAACCAGGACTATATAATTTTTACCGGAACGAACAAATTTCTGGGCCTCTGCGTTTAAATTTTTTCCACCTTCCAACTTCACCTTTTCATAGCCGGATTTTTCGTTGATATTTAATCCACTTTGACAAGTAACAACAACCACATTCTTTACATCTATATTCTCATTATCGAATGTGCAGGATGCACTTACAAATTTTGGGGTGATTATTGCGAAGTCTTGTCTGAAACCAGTCAACCCGGTAGCTGTTTGCAATCCTGCTTTTTTGAATTCATCAGCAATAAAATCTGCTGCTTTATCTATTTCAAGACTAAATACCCTGCGACCTTTCATTTCGTCAGCAGCAAGCACTCTTTCGATCCTCTCAACTTCTTTAGCATTGATAATATTTTCTGCTTTCTGTGCAGAAACAAAAAAGGTTGTTGCAATGAACAACCCTGTCATTAAAATGTATTTCATTTTTTGATTTAAAATTTGGAATTAAAGGCTCATCATCTCTTTAAACTTCACAGTCTGCCTGCGGCTCACTTCAATTTTTTCCCCTCCTTTTAGTTCGAGTAATAAGCCACCATTGAAATAGGGTTCAATTTTTTCGATCATGCGAAGGTTCACAATATGTTTCCTGTTTGCACGGAAAAAAGTTTTTGGATCGAGCCTTTCTTCCAATGCATTCAGTGATTTAAGTATGAGAGGTTTGTTAGCGCCAAAAAAAACTTTGGCATAGTTGCCAACGCTTTCAAACAATCTTATATCGGACAATTTTACAAACCAGCAGCGTTCACCATCTTTTACAAAAACCTGGTCGACTTCAGTTAAAATTGATTGGTTGAAGTTTTCAGGCAGAATATGAGTTTCTTTTGTTTCAGCAACATGCAGTTTTTGCATGGCATCAGCAAGACGCTTGGGCTCTATCGGCTTCAATAAATAATCCAGTGCATTTACTTCAAAGGCTTTTAATGCATACTCATCATAAGCAGTTGTAAAGATCACATGGGGTGCTCTTTCTAATTCTGCCAGCATATCAAAACCAGTCTTACCCGGCATTTGAATATCTAAAAAAACAAGATCAGGTTGCAGGGTATCGATCTTATTTATTCCTTCATCAGCATTGGCAGCTTCATCCACCACTTCCACTTCAGGATAATCCTGTAATAGTTTTCTTAATTCAGTTCTGGCGAGTCTTTCGTCGTCAATAATTATTGCTCTCATGTAGGATGATTTATATAGTCATTTGTACCGGAAGTAATACTCTTGCTTCCACAATTTCAGTAGTTAATTGCTTTATGCTGAATCTTGCTTTTTCACCATATAGAAGACTTAACCTGTTCAGCGTACTTGGTAAACCAAAACCATCTCCCTTAGCTGTTCCATTCACCAACTTGCCAGTGTTTTGAACAGCTAGTTCGTGATAACTATCTTTAAAATCAGAAACGATCTTGATCTTTCCGCCCATAATCTGTTTACTGATACCATGTTTAATGGCATTCTCAACCAGGGTTTGCAGCATCATTGGTGGCACAGGTTGATCAAGTGTATCCTCATCAATTTCATACTCCACACGAAGACGATCTTCAAATCGCATATTTTCCAAAGCGAGGTAATCCTTTACAATATTCAATTCCTTTTCCAATGAAACAGATTCAAGTTTATCTGTTTGCATACTGCTGCGTAAAATATTACTTAATTCGGTGATCGCATTTCTCGCCCTGTTTGGGTCCTCATCTATCAAAGCACGGATGCCATTCAAAGAATTAAAAATAAAATGAGGATTGATATGTGCTTTGATCGTTTTCAATTCAAGTTCTTTTACCAATGCTTCCAGCTTCAACGTATCGAGCTGTTGCTTCTGGCTCTTGGTAACAAAATGATACATGAAATAAATAAGGTTCCAGATAAAGAATAATGTGAACATGGAGAATGCACCACTCAAAACAAGAAGCAAGAAATTATCTTTAAATGCTCTTTCTGTTTTGTTTTGCAGATCAAATTGCATCAGCAAAAGGTTTTCCAGCGTAGAGGCAATAAAAGCAAGTACTAATGTAATAAGTACAAATATTATTAACTGTTGTTCGAGTCTTTTTTGCAACAGGTTAAACCCGATAATGATGTAACGCATCAGGTGAGATAAAATAAAACCAGTGGTGACGAAGATGACAAGACGCCAATAGAAATCACTTCTCTCCTGTGATGAACCCAGTTTATCAAAAGAGTACGCGAAGAAAATATTAATAAGGGCAAATAAACCCCACCCACCCAACTGTGAGAGCCAATACCTCGTATTTCTTGACATAGCGGCCATAAATATAAGTTCAAAATTAAAAGTTTCACCAGCCTTATGCATCCTCTTTTGATTAGTGGTAAATAACCCAGCTAAATGGAAAGATGCGCCGGAAGGAAACAATTTTATGACAGTTTTGTTAAAATACAGAATAAAGTTTTAAAACGATTAATTTTGCATCGTAAAAACAACACATGCAGATCACAGCAGGGCCGCTTTTGCAAACCATTAATTTCCCGGATGATCTTAAAAAACTATCCCGCGAAAAACTTCACCAGGTTTGCGATGAGCTTCGTCAATATATTATCGATGTTGTTAGCGTTCACGGCGGGCACTTCGGTGCAAGTCTTGGCGTAGTTGAACTAACTGTAGCACTCCATTATATATATAATACTCCTTATGATCAGCTTGTGTGGGACGTTGGTCATCAGGCTTATGGACATAAAATTCTTACTGGTCGTCGTGATAATTTTCCGACGAATAGAAAATATAATGGCTTAAGTGGTTTTCCCAAAAGAAGCGAAAGCGAGTATGATACGTTTGGGGTCGGTCATTCTTCAACCTCCATATCTGCAGCATTAGGAATGGCAATGGCTGCAAAATATAAAGGGGAAAAAGACAGAAAGGCTGTTGCAGTTATCGGAGATGGTGCCATGACAGCTGGTCTTGCGTTTGAAGGGTTGAATCATGCCGGAGTTGCCGATGCTGATTTATTGATCGTACTCAACGACAATTGTATGAGTATTGACCCAAATGTGGGGGCGCTGAAAGAATATTTGACTGACATCACTACTTCTCCAACTTACAATAAACTGCGTGACGAGGTTTGGAATCTTCTCGGCAAACTTCCTGTCGGTAAGAATTTTTCAAGAGATATGGCATCGAAACTAGAAGCAGGAATGAAAGGAATGGTGAGTAAAAGCAGTAATCTATTTGAAGCATTAAATCTTCGCTATTTCGGTCCAATTGACGGACATAACATAACCAAACTGGTAGATACTTTAAAAGATCTAAGGAAAATCCCCGGCCCCAAATTATTACACATAGTTACCGTAAAAGGAAAAGGATATGACCTGGCAGAAAAAGATCAAACGAAATGGCATGCTCCCGGTTTGTTTGATAAAGTAACTGGTGAAATACATAAAAAGAAATTTGATCTGCCCCAAGCGCCAAAATACCAGGATGTATTTGGTTACACGATCATTGAGCTGGCAGAAAAGAATGAAAAGATCTTCGGTATCACTCCTGCGATGCCTTCGGGTTCTTCCTTAAAATATATGATGGAAAAAATGCCGCATCGTGCATTTGATGTTGGCATTGCTGAGCAACATGCGGTTACTCTTAGTGCAGGCATGGCGACACAAGGCATGAAAGTCTTTTGTAATATTTATTCTTCCTTCATGCAAAGAGCTTATGATCAGGTAGTGCATGATGCAGCAATTCAAAAGTTACCAGTGATATTCTGTCTTGATCGTGCAGGGTTAGTTGGTGATGATGGCCCAACCCATCATGGCTGTTATGATATAGCTTATATGCGTTGCATACCCAACATGGTAGTAAGTGCACCGATGAATGAAAGTGAATTAAGAAACCTGATGTATACGGCACAATTGGAATCAACAAATCTTCCATTTGTGATTCGTTATCCTCGGGGCGAAGGTGTAATGCCTGAATGGAAAACAGAAATGAAGGAAATAAAGATCGGCACTGGAAGAAAATTAAAAGATGGAAATGATATAGCTATTCTTTCTCTTGGCCATCCGGGAAATTTTGCAGCTACTGCTATTCGTGATCTGAAAAATGATGGGTTGAATCCTGCTCATTATGATATGCGTTTTGCAAAACCGTTGGATGAAGTAATGCTTCACGAAGTTTTCAGCAAATTTGAAAAAGTAATTACTGTTGAAGACGGAACTGTAGTTGGTGGGTTTGGTTCAGCAGTTCTTGAATTTATGAATGAACATAATTACAAAGCGGAAATAAAAATTCTTGGTATCCCTGACCGCCTTGTTGAACACGGCACTCCTAAAGAACTTCATCATGAATGTGGTTATGATGCACCAGCTATTAAAGAAGCTGTGCTTGAAATGATGAAGGGCAAAGTTTCTGCTACTACTTTACTTCAATAAAAAATGAGTACTCCACCAGTAAAGTTTGCCTCATTAGTTTTTCTATATTAATAAGATGCATCTTTTTTATTATTATTTCCTTTCTGTTCCCTGGAACCACCTCTTTTGGCAATATAGACCGGTATAAGAGAGCAAATGAGCGACCCAAATGACTGGATGATTTCAAAACTTAATCATTTCCTTTATAAAATTTATTCTAAGTAAATTTAAGTATGCAACGAGCCATCATCATTCTTACATACTTTTTTATTTGTGTAAACTGTTGTGCACAGGTTCAGCAATTTATTCCTGCATATAATTTTAAACATCTCAATGTGCAAAATGGTCTCGTTCAAAATATCGTTTACCATTTTTTGCATGATAGCCGTGGGTATATATGGATAGGCACTCACAATGGTATTACAATGTACGATGGAACGAGGACGATCAACTTCTTACATGACCCGCAGATCCGTTCTTCCATTGCGGGAAATTTTATTAATTCGATCCGGGAAGATTCGTCTGGTAATATCTGGATAGGCAATGAAAATGGGATGGATCGTTATGAGCGCAGAACTAATTCATTTACCCATTTTGGTGTTGACAGGGATAATGGCGCCAAGGACAATACCTACTGCGTGTTGCTCGGTTTTGTCACGGCGACTGACCTTTGGTTTCTTGACACTAAAACAAAAGCCGTCCGCTCTTTAAATACAGAAACAGGAATAACGTCATTCATTTCAGGATTTAATGCGAGCCATGCACTTCTATATAAAAGCAATTCGGGCCAAGTCGTCCATCTTTGGTCAGCGTATGATAAAGGAACTATTCACCAGGTTTATAAAGGAAAAAAAATAATTAAAGAAGAAATTCATTTTAACGGAAAAGACAAAACCAGCAATGATACTGAGTTTGAGATCATTCATATTTTACAACAAAATGATTCAACAGTTTGGCTATCCTCAAACAAAGGATTAATAAAACTGGATCCATCAACGAACAAATACAACGTGTATGATTCATGGCGGGATCAAAAAGTAAGAGAATTGAGATATACCATTACTGGTGATAATGGCCTGCTCTGGGTTGCTACTGGCCCTGATGGAATTTACACTTTTGATACAAAGACGAACCAGTTCATAAATAATTTAAGAAATGACAAATTTGATCGCTTTACCATTTGCAGTGATAATATCGTTTCCATTTATTTAGACAAAGCAGGAAATCTTTGGTGTGGGAGTTATGGCAATGGTTTGAGTTATACAAATACAAGCAGTTCTTTTTTTACTTCTCATATTTCAAAAAAAGAAACACAGGCAGCAAAAGGAAATAATCATATTTCATTATTAGGTGTTAACCCGCAGGGCAATATCTGGTGCTCGTTTCAAAACATACATATAATTAGCTTATTGAATAAAGATCTTACGTTCCTTCAATACCTGAATCCCATAACAGAAGATGGCTCGCCATACATTCAATCTCTATACAAGTTGCTTTTTGAAACAAATGAAGAAGCCTGGTGTGCAACAAACAGGGGTTTATTTATATATAATTTCAAAACCAATAAAATGCGATCAGTGCCGTATGAACTGGTCAGCGAAGAATTACAAGGAAGCATATGGATCAGAGATATCATACGGCTGAATGACGGCTCTATAGTTTTTTCAACTTTTAAAGGACTTTATCACCTGGTAAAACGATCAGGCATTATAGAGATCAAACATATCAATTTCCTCGACCCCCCCGCATTTAATGGATTCATTAAACTTGTACAGGACAACAAAGGATTGTTATACGTTAAATCAGGTGCTGATTTTATATATGTGCTTAAACCTTCAGCAGATCGAAATGAATTTGAGCTTATCAAGAGTATTGGCTTTATGCCTGAAGTGAATCAATTCTTCGACCCAGATGGGGATTCAGCTTTATATATAGCCTCCGATGACGGGCTTTATTATATCAATAAAAATAGTTTCGAATTGCGAAAAGAAAAATTAGATGAGAGAGTTCCATTTATTAGCATTAGTAGCTTTTTAAAAAAAGACGAAAAGTATTGGTTATTTGGTGAGAAGGGACTTTACTGTTATGATAAAAAAATCGATGAAAGCCGCACATTTTCTGTTGAAGACGGATTGCCTTCAGATGAATTCACTTTAGGTGCTCTTGCTATTGATCAGAATGGCAGATGTGTTGCTGGTACTTCGAACGGGTTAGTTTCATTTTTTCCTTCCGATGTTAAAAACATTACTAATTCACCAAGAGCACAACTAACTTCAGTTTATATAAACGATATATTGGATACGGCAACATCCAATCCTGATGAAATAAAAGAATTAAAACTTCCCTCGAGGCAAAATACTTTCTCTTTTGATTTTTCATCCATTTCTTTCTTTCACACCAATGAATGCAGCTTTGAATATATGCTTGAAGGATACGATGACAAATGGGTGAAAAGTGGCGCAGCACATTATACACGTTACAGTAAAATACCTCCGGGAAAATATACTTTTCTGCTGCGAGTCCTGGATAACCAGGGTAAGATCAGCTTATATAGTAAATCATTGCAAATAGAAATTGCAAAATCTTTTTGGCAAACCAATTTTTTTAGGGTTCTATTGATAATGCTTGTATTGTTGTTCGGCTGGTTATTCTTGAAATGGTATTCAAATGAAAAATTAAAAAAACAGGTGCGGGAATTGGAAAAACTAAAAGCCGTAGAAAAAGAAAGAACAAGAATAGCTAGTGATATGCATGATGATCTTGGAGCCGGTCTTTCCCGTATTAAATTTTTAAGTGAAACTATCGGAATAAAAAAACAACAGCAACAGCCATTTGAAGAAGACATAATTAAAATAAGGGAATACAGTCATGAAATGATCGATAAGATGGGAGAAATTGTTTGGGCCTTGAATGAAAAGAATGACTCCTTGAATGACCTTCTATCTTATATCAGGGTGTATGCGGCAGGTTATTTATCACAGAATGGGATCAATTGTAAAATAGAAATGCCCGATAATTTTCCTTCCAGGTTTCTAAGTGGTGAATTTCGTCGTAATGTTTATTTAACCATTAAAGAAGCGTTACATAACGTAGTAAAGCATTCACAGGCCACTTCTGTTACAATAACAATAAGGATCAATGATAGCCTTGAAATAACAATAGCAGATAATGGAATTGGATTTGATAAAAAAAATATCCGTCCTTTCAGCAATGGTTTAACTAACATGCAAAACAGGATAAAAGAAATTCATGGAGACTTTGTTATTTTGAATGAAAAAGGAACATCTGTGAAAATAATTGTCCCCCTCCAGGCATAACTTTAGTACTATTGGTACTCCATTCATACCAAATTAATTTCGAAACACATGGGCATCACGCTGGCGATAGTAGAAGACCTTGATGAAGTAAGAGATGGACTTAGAAATTTTATTTCCCTTAGCCAGGATTTTAAAGTAGTTGATACTTTTAAAACAGCTGAAGAAGCCGCCTTTGATCTGCCGAAATTAAAGCCGGATATCGTGATCATGGATATCAATCTTCCGGGTATGAATGGTATTGAATGTATACGACAAGTAAAAGATAAAACTCCCGGCACTCAATTCATGATGTTCACGGTTTATGAAAATGATGAAAAAGTTTTTGAAGCATTAAAAGCAGGAGCATCCGGTTATTTACTAAAAAATACAGGGCTTGTTCAACTAATAGAATCATTGAAAGAACTTTATAATGGCGGAAGCCCTATGAGTGCAAATATTGCCCGTAAACTTGTTACTCTTTTCAGAAGCGAACAAAAAGAAACTGCAAACCTGGAAGTACTAAGTAATCGTGAAAATGAAATTCTTCAATTTCTTTCAAAAGGGTTGTTATATAAAGAAATTGCTGAACAGCTTTCCATCTCTGTTAGCACTGTTCGGCAACACATTCACCATATTTATGAAAAGCTGCACGTACAGAATCGTACCGAGGCCATTAATAAGGCGTTCGGGAAACACTAACTCTATAAATTCATACCCAGGAACTACTTTCGACCCATCCCCTTTCCCCCTAACCTTTGTACTATAGGGAATGCTTCATCCAAAACTTATGTTTGCTTCTTACACTGCTAAAATTCTCTTTTGAAAAACTTATAACGTTTCGGTTCTCATCCTCTCTGTGAAGATTTTTTCAAACCATAAACCAAAGTTATGAGCACAAACAACTCTACCCGGAGAATTTTAGCTTCCAATTACCCAGTAACCAGGCCCCTAATTAAAATTCTAATGCTACTTCTTATTTCAATAGGAATGCATAATGACATTCTCCACGCCCAGACACGTCAACAATTTCTTGAAAAACGAAAACTCGTAAGCGATAATAGAAACAGCCGCTTATATTCAAGGCCGGTCAAATCAAATATTCAACTTTCGAACCTCAATCGGAACCAATGTGAGTTTACTTTAGATTCTGTTCATGCAATTAATAATCCACTTTCTCAAATCATACAGTCATTAGCAGGCAGTGGAATTACCATTTCAAATATTCAAACAAATGTACCTGCGTACGCCTCTACTATGTATGGTAGCTTTTCCTGCGGATCAGCAGCTAAATTGGGTATAGAAAGCGGGTTGGTCCTAACCACTGGCAGTGTTGATAGCGCTAAAGGGCCCAATGATGATAGCGGAATGACAGGGGACCATCAGCTTCTTCCTGGTTTTCCTAACGATGGGTATCCCTTGTTGGATGCAATTGCCGGTGGTGATGGGCATGATGCAATTTGGGTATCGTTTGATATCGTATCCAATTCCGATTCAATAAAATTCGACTATGTATTCGCTTCGGAAGAATATAAAGAGTTTGTTAACAGTCAATTTAATGATGTGTTTGGTTTTTTTATTAGTGGCCCGGGTATCACCGGAACAAAAAATCTGGCTGTATTACCAAACAGTACTGACCCCGTTACAATAAATAGTATCAATCATTTAACCAATAGCCAGTATTACATCGATAATGACTACGATGATTATCTCAACAACGGCCTCCAAATTCCTCCAACAATAGATGCCACACGTTTTTTTAATTTTCAGTATGATGGACTTACGGTGGTATTAACCGCCAGAACTCAGGTTCAACCAGGCCAAACCTATCATCTTATCCTTGCAATAGAAGATGTAGGGGATTGGATATTAGATGCGGGAGTCTTTATTGGAGGAGGCAGCATCACCAGCGGTTCATGCATTCCATCTGTGACCATTAGCAGCAATCCAAATGGAGCAATTTGTGCTGGTACCAATGTAACCTTTACAGCAACTCCAACCAATGGAGGAACCACACCAGCTTATCAATGGAAATTAAATGGAAATAATGTCGGTACAAACAGCAACACTTACCAAAATTCTTCTTTGATCAATGGCGATAAGATAACCTGCGTGTTAACAAGCAATGCTTCTTGCGCCAGTCCAACGACCGCTACATCCAATGAGATCACGATGATTGTAATAACCCCACTCGTTCCTTCTGTTCTTATTGCTGCTGATCCAAACGGAACAATTTGTGCAGGCACCAATGTAACCTTTACAGCCACTCCAACCAATGGCGGAGCGACACCAGCTTATCAATGGAAATTAAATGGTAATAATGTTGGCACCAACAGCAATACTTATTCAAACAATGCATTAGTAAATGGAGATATTGTAACAGTTGTAATGACCTCATCACTTGCTTGTACTAGTCCAACTACTGCAACATCAACTGGTATTACTATGATAGTTACGGCAACTGTAGTTCCATCGGTAAATATCAACGCGAATCCAGGAAATACAATTTGTACTGGAACCAATGTATCTTTTACTGCAATACCAACAAATGGCGGCACTCCATCCTATCAGTGGAAATTGAATGGTGCTAATGTTGGCACCAATAGCAATACTTATTCAAATAATGCATTAGCAAATGGAGATATTGTATCAGTTATATTGACCTCGTCACTTGCTTGCGCAAGCCCAACTACTGCAACATCGACCGGAATAACAATGATTGTTACAGCAGCTGTAGTTCCATCGGTATCCATTAGTGCAAATCCGGGTAACACAATTTGTATAGGAACTAATGTAACATTCACAGCAACACCAACAAATGGAGGCACTCCATCTTATCAGTGGAAATTGAATGGCAATAATGTTGGTACAAATAGCAACACATATTCAAACAATGCATTAGCAAACGGAGATGTAGTAACGATTGTAATGACTTCGTCACTTGCTTGCGCAAGCCCAACTACTGCAACATCGACCGGAATTACGATGACAGTTACTTCAACTGTAGCGCCATCAGTTACCATAAGTGCAAATCCGGGCAATACAATTTGTACAGGAACCAATGTAACATTCACAGCAACACCAACAAACGGCGGCACCCCATCATATCAATGGAAATTAAATGGCAATAATGTTGGTACAAACAGCAACACATATTCAAGCAATGCATTAGCAAATGGAGATGTAGTTGCAGTTGTAATGACATCATCATTGGCTTGTGCAAGTCCAACTACAGCTACATCGAATGAGATTGCTATAGTAATTACCGCATCTGTAGCTCCAACAATAACCATTAGTGCAAATCCGGGTAATACAATTTGCACAGGAACCAATGTAACATTTACAGCAACGCCAACAAACGGCGGCACCCCATCATATCAATGGAAATTAAACGGCAATAATGTTGGCACAAACAGCAACACATATTCAAATAATACATTAGCAAACGGAGATATTGTAACAGTTGTATTGACATCATCATTGGCCTGTGCAAGCCCAACTACAGGTACATCGAATGAGATCGCTATGGTAGTTACGGCATCTGTAACTCCATCAGTAACTATCAGTGCAAATCCGGGTAATACAATTTGTACAGGAACTAATGTGACATTCATAGCAACACCAACAAATGGAGGCGCTCCATCTTATCAGTGGAAATTGAATGGAAATAATGTTGGTACAAACAGCAACACATATTCAAACAATACATTAGCAAACGGAGATATTGTAACAGTTGTATTGACCTCATCACTTGCTTGCGCAAGTCCAACTACTGCAACATCAAACGGAATTACGATCGTAACATCAACAGTTACCCCATCTGTAAGCATTGTAGCAAATCCGGGTAATATAATTTGTATAGGAACGAATGTGACATTCACTGCAACACCAGCAAATGGAGGCACTCCATCTTATCAATGGAAGTTAAATGGTAGCAATGTTGGCACCAATAGCAATACTTATTCAAATAACGCATTAGTAAATGGAGATGCTGTAACAGTTGTAATGACATCATCATTGGCTTGTGCAAGTCCGACCACAGCAACATCGAATGCGATCACTATGGTTGTTACGGGATCTGTAACTCCATCAGTAAACATTAGTGCAAATCCGGGTAATACAATTTGTTCAGGAACCAATGTAACATTTACTGCCACACCAACAAATGGAGGCACTCCATCCTTTCAATGGAAGTTAAATGGTAGCAATGTTGGCACAAATAGCAATACTTATTCAAATAATGCATTAGCAAATGGGGATGTTGTAGCAGTTGTGATGACCTCATCCCTTGGCTGTGCTAACCCAACTTTTGCCATTTCCAATGAGATCACAATGACGGTGAGCCCATCTGTCAGTGCAGGTATTGTCAGTGGTGTATCTCCGATTTGTATTGGACAAACTGCAACATTTACAAGTAATGGAACTTTCGGCGGTACTTGGAGCAGTTCGAATACATCAATTGCTACAGTCAATTCATCAACAGGAGCGGTGACTGTATTGAGTACAGGAACAATTGACATCGTTTATACAGTAACGGGGCCATGCAACACAGTAAGTGCATCAAGAACTCTCACAGTTGATCCGAACGTGTCCGCTGGTGTTGTTAGTGGTGTAACATCTCTTTCAATTGGGGCAACAGCTCTCTATACCAGTACAGGCACTTCGGGTGGAAGCTGGAGTTCCACTAATAACGGAATTGCAACTGTAAATTCAAGCACAGGTTCGGTGGTTGCAATAAGCGCTGGAACAACGAACATTACTTATACGGTAGCCAGTGGATGCGGCTCTCCTGTATCAGCGTTCCAAGCTCTTACTGTAACGAATATTACGGGAGTTGTTTCTTGCGGACCGAAGAATTCCAAGGTTGTTGTTTGCCACAATGGTGAAGAACTTTGTGTTGCACCTGCGGCAGTTCCTGCTCATTTAGCTCACGGTGATATCCAGGGTCATTGTCCAACATCAAAAACAATTGTGATTAATGAAAATGAGTCGGAGAAAAAATTGATCGTAACCGCTTATCCAAATCCTTTCGAGACAGTATTCAAACTGAATATTTATTCTCCACTAAGCGGACCTGCAACAATTGAATTTTACAATATCAGCGGAGTCAAGATCCATGAAATGAAACAGAATGTGATCGCAGGCAAATCAATTGCTACAGATGTAAAAGCACTCAATTCATTCACAACAAGCACTATTTATAAAGTAAGTATCGGTAAATACCAAACTACGGGAATAATATTCCGTCCACAATAGGTCGTATACTGAATGTATTGTAAAAAACTGTCGTCTTTCTGGCGACAGTTTTTTATTTCCGTTAAAAGTATTTACAGAAACAAACTTTTTTGTCCACTGATAACTTTTGTTCTATTGTTTTTAATTCATGAATGTGTTTATATTCAGGATCCTGATCTTTTTGATCAATGTTTGTTTTGGGTTACAATACTCCCTATCGCGGATCTATCAATCCATTTTCCATTTCCTTATTCAGTACCAGAGGCAGGCACAACACCTGCCTCTAACTTTTGTTCTATTGGTGTAAATTTTTCTCTTGCCTAACTTTTCCTGGCTATAAACTTTTTTATTCCTGAAAATTTTTGGCTATGAAAAAAATATTCCTTCTAACCTGCTTACTCGTATTTACATTTTTTTCTTATGGACAGATCTTAAAAAAAATTACTGACCGTACAAAAAATAATGCAAATAACAAGGTAAACAACACAGCAAATAAAACGGTAGATGATGCGATGAATCCTGACAAAAACAACAATTCCGTAGATACCACAAGGAAAAAAGAAGATTCAACTACAAGTATAACTAAAAGCGAAACTTCTCCAGCAAGTTTTAAGGCATACAGCAAATATGATTTTGTTCCGGGTGAAAAAATAATTGGCTTCGAAGATTTTTCAACCGGTAGCATTGGGGATTTTCCTGCAGGATGGAATACGACTTCCTCAGGTGAATTAGTAACTATAGAAAATAAGCCAGGGCGTTGGTTATGGTTTACCAGGCCGGGTGTCTTCACACCTGAATTTCCTGAACCATTTCCCGAAGATTTTACTTTTGAGTTTGATCGCTCCATGGCATTCCCATAAACGGCGCAAACTTTACAGTTGCCATAGCTGAATTAATAAATAGAGAGCAGCCGCAAAACTGGGTCATGTCTTCCAATCAGTTTACGATTGAGTTGAGTACCGCCAATACAGGTACTGAAAACGGAGTAACAAGGTTCACCGGAAGAAAAAATTCATCAAGCAATATTCAAAACGGAGGGGGTTCAAACATCCTCAATGACAAGAACAACCCTGTTCATGTTTCTATCTGGAGGCAAAAGGAAAGAGTAAGAGTATATGTGAACCAGGAAAAAGTATGGGATATTCCAAAGGGAGCTGCTATCGATGCAAAATTCAATTCAATTGTCTTCTCTGTTACATATGCAGAAGAAGTCGTAAAACACTTTATTGGAAATCTTCGGCTCGCAGTTGGGGCACTTGATACAAGAAAAAAAATACTTGAACAAAATAAATGGGTGACACATGGAATATTATTCGACGTGAACAGCGCCACGATTAGACCTGAATCCTATGGCACATTGAAAGAAATGGCCAATGTATTGAAAGAGTATGCTGATCTCAAAGTAAAAATTGTTGGGCACACCGATGCTGATGGAAAAGATGATACTAATCTTGATCTTTCCAAACATAGAGCTGAATCTGTAAAAGCAGCATTAGCAAAAGAATTCGGAATAGATGAAAACCGTATGGAAACAGATGGGAAAGGCGAAAGCGAACCTATTGACAAGAACGATAATCCTGCCGGTAAAGCTAATAATCGGAGAGTTGAGTTTATTAAAATTTAAAGCAAAAAACTCTTCATAAAATAATTATGAAAAAACAGATCACCATGCTTTTTCTTCTCTTTATCCATTTATCATCGTGGAGCCAGCAAAGCATTTCAACAAATGGTAATTGTACAAATTCCATGGCACATGATGCTAAAGGCAGATGGGCCAGAATGGCTGACTTGGGAACAATAAAATCCTCTGAAGCTTATAAACGTCTTGACGCCATTCATAATATGCTATTTACAATTTATCCGCAACCGGTAGGTGTTGATGCTGCCTGGCGTCGCAAAGACGGAATCAGCTATTTTGGAGCAAAACGTAGAAACTTTAATCGTGAAGATGGCTCTACTGATTACATAAGTCTGCCGCATTTTTTTCAATTCACTTACGAGTGCGGTTTCTTTGACTACTACTGCTCTGAAGGTAAAATGATACCAGGCTATCCGGGTGAAACAGGCGCAGTGATTACAGTTTTTGCAAATAACCTTTCTCACTTCATAGGTGATGGTCTTAGTGATTGCGATATGAATCTTAACGGCTTCCCGGTAAAAACTCGTTATGTGTTTAAAGAAAAATGGAAAGGCTATGATCTGTATACTGCAGAGGTCGGAACAAGCACACATTCAGTATTGATCCATCGCCCGGGAATGTTACCCTATATTCCTGTTACCCGCAAACAATACCTGGAACATAGCATAACACATCTTACAACAATGTATGATGAAATAGTAAACGGCCTGGAAAAAATCCCGGTTCGCTCATTGGAAGAACAGGAAAAAGAAAAGAATACTAAACTCGAAAAATTTAAAAAGGATTTTGCTAGCGATCCTAAAAAGCTGAAGTCGAATATGGACTATTATTTATCAGGCTATCAAACCGATCAACAACGAAGAGATGAACAAGTAAGCAAAGCAAAAAAAAATAAAACTGATATTATCATCAGGTACAAGGATGAGTTGGATAAAACAACAAGGGAAGGTTTACTTGATTCTCCTGCATGTACAATAGGGATGCATCTGCCGGATCTTGTATCGCCCATCTTTGCTGATGAAGATAAAGGGAACATGCTGGTGGTAGATAACCCGGCTTATACCCGGAAAGATCTGCCTAAACACATTCCGCAATTTTTTGTTTTAACATGGCAAGGTATGAGCAGAGGAGTAAGAGGAGAAGTTGGAAAAGTAATTAAAGAAAAATTTCCAGTAGAAAAATTGCAGGCAATGATCGATAAATAAAAACTAATGAGATATCAAATACTTATATTATTGTTATTTGCTTTTATAGCAATAGCCTTTGTTGATAGCAAGCCCAATCGTTTATCAAAAAATAAATATCCAAATATAAGTGATACTATTCCCCAGGTATGCGTTTACATTACACCACAGGAAATGGAACAGGTTCATCCTTTTACAACTCTATTAACCAATACATTTCCTGATCCCAATTCTTTTGAAACCTATACCGGCTGCCATTACCAGTTTTATACAAAAGACGAAAAACCTCAGATTGCTGTTCGTTTAATTAAATGGGAATCTGTTCAGCAAGCCGCCGCTGAATTCAGGCAACAGGTACAAAGCCACCACGATAATACTGGATTAGCACCGGAACGTTTACTTGGTGTTGCTGACTCTGCTTATTTTAGCTTGGATGCACAAGACACAGCCCTCTGCGATGAATGTCACATGGTGGCAATACGCGGGGTATATGCAATGTATATAAGTTTTAAAGGGCAGTATGAGAGAGTCCCGAGAGCCGAAAAAAAACTATCTGCTTTAAATATACTTCAACTGATGTATGACCGCATACCAGGATTATCGTCGCATCGTATTCGTATTTACCAATGACCACGATCTATAATTGGACATTAACAAGAGGTAAAAAATCCCATTACATTTTTTTGAATTAAATTTAAGTATGCAAAGAATAGTTGCCTTTTTTGCATACTTTTTTATTTATGCGACCTGTTTTGCGCAACAATATCCTTTTGTTCATTATAATCCTGAAGATGGACTTGTCAGTAATCGAGTGCGGAGTATATACCAGGACAGCAAAGGGCGGATGTATTTTCTTACCATGAATGGCTTAAGTGTTTATGATGGCTCCCGCTTTACCAATTATACTTCAGAAGACGGATTGGAAAATGAAATTGTGAACTGCGTGATGGAAATGGGTGATGATTCTATGTGGGTGGCCACCAATACCAACAGGATCAATTGCCTTGTAAAAGGAAAATTAAAAGCACTTATAGTAAACAACGTTTCTCATCCTGTTATTAATTACCTGTGCCGGGATGAAAACATGAATTTATATGCAGCCGCCGATGATGGTTTGTTCCTGTTTCAGCAAGACAGTTTTACCAGGCTTCCTTTTACAGATACGTTGGGAAAAGATATTAACTCTTATATAGCCCACCTGGTTTTGGTCGGAAATTATTTATTGTGCCTGAGAGATCCTGGTCTTGGCGGAGCATACATTCTTTACTTGTATGACTGCCTGCAAAAAAAAATTGTGTCTCAAACCAGTAATATAGTAGTAATGAACATAGCACAGTCAAATGATGGCAGGATATGGATCAGCACTGCTAGCGGCATCAGACAACTGGATAAAGCTGAACTCCTCAAAGGAAAAATTATTTTGCAGAAACTTCCTGGTGGTTTCAAAAATCTTTCTGATAAAATTGGTTATATTTTCTTTGATAACGATAATAATTGCTGGATGGTGGAAGGAAGCCGCTCATTGATCAAATGTGATAAAAATGGAGCTTCCATTGTTTACACAACTTCTTCAGGGCTTAACACACTCGCCATTAGTTCTATATTCCAGGATAAGGAAGGCATTACCTGGTTTGCCAGCAACGGAGGTGGAGTTGATAAGCTGATGCATACCAATTTTTCGGTTATCGAAAAACCATTTGGTCTTTCCTGGCCTGCAGACCTGTTTCTTTCTTCTTCAAAAAAAGAAACCATGGTTTATTCTTATACTGACAAAAAATTAATTCGCTTTTCTGATAACAGTTCAGTCGAAATTTCTCCTGTTGCAGGCGCCGATGAAATAAATCAGCTGCTTGAAACTTACAACGGAGTATACGGGATCGGTCCGAAAAAAATTTTTCGACTAAGGAAAAAACAATCTTCCTGGTTCCCTGAATTAATATTTACAGATACCACACCTTTAAAATATTTTGGAATAGCGACAATTGATCCGTCAGGTACTATTATAATAGCAGGTCATAGCTATCTGACAACAGTACGGGGGGAAACAGTTTCCCGAACCCCTGTAACTTATCTTGCTGACCAACTTGCTTTTGACAACAATGGAAATATGTGGCTGGCCAACCGTTTAGAAGAATTAATTCGTTACAGAATTCATCCCAAAGATCCATCCGCTTATCTGAAACAAGAGATCTTGTACAAAAAAGAAACAAATGGCATTGCACCAAGGTCAATCGTACTTGACAATAATAACAATATCTGGCTAGGCACCCGCTATAAAGGGATATTTGTTTTCAAAAATGAAAATGAGAAATTGACCCTGCTTTATCATCTTACAACACGAACCGGGCTTTCTGAAAATTTTGTTTCTTACCTGGCCTGCGATGAAGACAATACGATATGGGCTTGTACACCCTCCGGGCTTGATAAGATCAGTGTAAAAAATGGCAGCCCGGTTGTTGAAAACCTTACCCGGCAGAATAATATTTACCATGGCATTAGTCGGGTAGTGATCGATAAAAATAAAATAGCCTGGGCCTCATTTACATCTGGACTTATAAAGATAATGCCGGAGGATCATGCTGCATCACCATATACTCCGAAACTCATGTTTACTCAGATCCGTAACGGAACTGATACATTAAATGAAGACGATGCAGCTTCTTTTTCTTACAAACAAAATAATCTCAGCTTTCAATTTTCCGCCCCTTCTTTTATGGATGAAAAACAGATATTATATAGTTATCAACTGCAGGGAAGCACAACCAGTGAATGGACAGCACCATCCAATAATGCTGTTGCCTCTTTCATTGATCTCCGACCGGGAAAGTATGCTGTGAATATAAAAGTCAAATTTCCTGCAGGCCGCTATCCTGATCAGCTGCTTCAGTATAAATTCTCTATTTCGCCGCCCTTGTGGCAAACCTGGTGGTTCAGAGTTTTCGCCGGGTTGCTAACTGCCAGCTTATTCATTATTGCATTTCGTTTTTACTATCATAGAAAACTCGAAAGACAACAATTGATACTTGAGAAACAACAAGCCATTGACCAGGAAAGAAGCCGGATAGCCGCCGATATGCATGATGACCTCGGAGCAGGCCTTACAAAGATCAAATACATTACCGAACATATTTTAGAAAAAACAGATTCAGGCGAAACCGTGCAGCCTGAATTGCAAAAACTGAAAAGCTTTTCATCTGAACTGGTAGAAAGCATGGGCGAGATCATTTGGGCAGCCAGCGAGAAAGATAATTTACTCAGTAATACTTTGTATTACCTCCGATCGTATGCTGTTAACTATTGCGAAGAAAATGACCTGGATTGCCATTTTCAAATACCCGGAGATTTTAAAGATAGAATTGTCGGCGGGAACATTCGCAGAAACATTTTTCTATTGTTGAAAGAAGGCCTGCATAATATTGTCAAACATGCCGGGGCAAAAAAAGTAGCAATAAAAATAGGGATAACGGAAAAGCTGGAGCTTCTTATTAATGATGACGGCAAGGGTTTTTCGGAAAGTGAAAATATATCCAGTGGCAATGGTCTTATTAATATGAAAAAAAGAGTGCTGGAGTTAAAAGGCTCCATTGGGTTTAAAAACAGCAATGGCACAAGTATTATCATCCATTTACCATTTACCCCTAACCAAAGTACTATTGATTAATATGCTTAGAACCTATTTATTTACAATATGAACCACGTTTCAATAAGCATAGTGGAAGATCTTGATGAAGTAAGAGAAGCTTTACAACGATTGATCAATCAATCTGAAAATTTCTGTTTTGTTGCGGGTTATAATAATGCAGAACAGGCTGTGAAGGAGATCCCACTTCAGTGTCCCGATATTGTTATCATGGATATTAATTTGCCGGGAATGAGTGGCATCGAATGTATACAGCGCTTAAAAGAAAAATGTAGCAGTACACAATTCATGATGTTCACTATATATGAAGATGATGAAAAAGTGTTTGAGGCATTGAAAGCGGGTGCTCATGGTTACCTGCTGAAAAAAACCCCAAAAGAAAAATTATTGGAAGCATTGGAAGAGCTGCATAATGGCGGCAGTCCCATGAGTACAAACATTGCCCGAAAAGTGATCGAGGCATTTGAAAAAAAGAACCAACCTATTCAGGAATTAAACACTCTCACTAATAAGGAAAAACAGATATTAGAATTACTCGCCAAAGGTTTTTTGTACAAAGAAATTGGCAATCAACTACATCTTACCCGCAATACGGTGAAGCAGCATATTCACCACATCTACGAAAAGCTGCATGTACAAAACCGCACCGAAGCTTTAAACAAAGCCTTTCCCCGCCCTTAGCCACTAACTTTTGGGCTATTGTCTTGCCTCAAAATTCGATTTAATGTTGGGATAGATTTTCTATTGAACCGAAACTAAAATAATTACTCATGAAAAATATTATCACAGCTATCCTGATCGCTAGCCCTGTGCTCGGCTTTTCTCAAATTGGTATCAAAGCAGGATTAAATTTTGCCAATGTCACCAAAGCTTCTGAAATCAACAATAGTAGTAGTTCAGGTTTTCATGCTGGTTTATTCCTTGCACCTCCTTCAAAAGGTGTGATGGGTTTTCGTACCGAACTTCTTTTTTCACAGCAGGGTTATAGTTATAAAACCGGCACCAACACCGGGAATGTAGATCTTAATTATATAGTGCTGCCTCAATACATGACGATCAACATTACAAAATTCTTTCAAATACAATTAGGAGGGCAAATTGCTTTTTTGACCAATGCAAAAGTTGACAGTAGTAGTAATAATGCCAGTGGCAATAATCCTTATGGTGAAATGATGGATTATTATAACAAATTTGATTATGGTTACGGAGGTGGTATAGAAGTTCACCCCATAAAAGGCTTATTGGTTGGTGCACGGGTCAATATAAGCTTATCAAGTTTATATAAAGACATTGGTACTGCATCACCCGGAACTCCTCCATCGTTTATTCCTGAAGTTGATGTAAAGAATAATCTTTTCCAGGTTTTCGCAGGCTGGAGATTTGGAAAATAGTTTTAATCCCTTTGATCATGAAAAAGTATTTATTACTGTGCTCAATTGTATTTATAATCTTACCGGGTACATATTCTCAATCTAATAATGCAATATATCCTGAACCTGAATTCAGTAAAGAAGTTTATTTTCTGAAAAAAGACAGTATAAGCAAAGCTATACGTCTTGAAAAAAACTCTTCGAAAATGGATACAAAGGTAAAAGCGGCCGGGTTCGGTGGCGCTGAAAAAGCTTACCTTATAGAAGGATAAAAATCCCTGGTAAGAATAGCCGGTGGAGCGAATCTTTCGTTTATTTTTCTACCGGAGCTTCCGCATCAACTTCTTCACCTCAAACTGATTCCATCATGAAGGCCCAGGGTCTTGATCCTTCCATGATGTCAGCATATGGGAACATGAATGATCCCTCAAATACAATCATCCTATACAAGACCGAATCCGCAAAAGGAAACAGAAAAATTTATTTGATGAAAAGGGGAGGAGCTTTTTCAATGGGAAAAAATAAATCTTCTGATAAATTCACTTTTAGTCTAAAGAAGATCCGTGAAGGTTATTGGGAACTAGTGATCGATAAAACGCTTCCTAAAGGAGAATATGCATTTGCTGTACAGGGAATGAACATGAACAACATGGATGGAAGTATCATGATTTTTGCTTTTGCTGTTGATTGAACAGTTCAAAGCCGATATTGCTTTGGATATTTGAATAAAAAAATGCCACTCATTAAAATGAATGGCATTAAAAACTTCTCAGAACTTTTATTCTGGTTGACCTGCTTCAGGCTTTGCTTTGAATGTCTTAACTAAATGTGCGTCCATCTTAATCTCGCAATTCAGCACTTTACTTACCGGGCAATTGGCTTTCGCATCATCTACATACTGCTGAAAATCCTTTGCTTTCATTTTTGGGATTTTAGCTTTTACTTCAAGATGGCTGCTTATAATGGTTCCAGCTTCAAGATCAATGGTGCATTTTGTCTCAATTCGGCTAGGAGTGAATCCAGCTGCTCCCAAAACAAAACTTAACTTCATGGAATAACATCCCGCATGAGCAGCGGCTATTAATTCTTCAGGATTTGTATAAGCTCCATCTTCGAAACGGCTGTGATGATCATACGATTTATTTTTTATTAGCCCGGATTGTGTATGCAGTTTACCATGTCCTTCTTTACCGGAGCCTTTCCAATTGGCGGTTGCTGATCTTTTCATGTGTAAAATTTTAGGTTTATTGTTAATAATACATGCAAATTTCCCGAACCAACAGGAATTGCATAGTGAAAATATTATTGCGGCTGAATTTGATCTTCCATTTCAGCCAACCGGTTTTCCGGCTCGTTATATTCAATTATAAAATTGTTCTTCCCTTCTCCCATAACGATCTTCAAAAATTTTTGCTGCACTAATTCAAGTAAGCTAAGGAAAAGAAAAATGGCATGCACCCTATTATCACAGTTACCAAATATTTTTTCAAACGAAAGTGTTTTATCCTGCTGCGCTTTTGAAAGCATAAAATCCCTGCTATCTTCCATTGTATATTCATATCGAATAACGGTATGTACAGGCTTGTTCTTTGTATCATGATAACGCTGCATTACTCTTTCAAATGCACGCATCAGCCTGAACATAGTGACCGTTTGTATTTCTGTTCCTTCCGCGGCTTCCTCTCCTATTTTCGATAATTCCTTTTGCAGGTTTCCTCTTTTTACCATCAGCATCCTGTTAGCTTCCATCTCTGCCATTTGCGCCGATGCCTCTTTGAATTTTTTATACTCAAGGATCTTATTTATCAACTCCTGTCTTGGATCTATTTCATTGCCTTGTGCATCCAATTCTTTTCTTGGCAAAAGCATTTTTGCTTTGATCCGCATTAAAGTTGAAATAAATAAAATGAACTCGCTTGAAAGCTCAATATTCAATGATTCCTGGCTATGAATAAAATCAAGAAAATCGTTTGTGATCTTAGTGATAGGAATATTATAAATATCCAGCTCATCTCTTTCAATAAAGAAAAGAAGGAGGTCAAATGG